>Ga0268357_100030_pt1 | contig 288716 bp, 194 predicted proteins | sample BioMet10_FD_192466 | JGI IMG/M metagenome (GOLD analysis project Ga0268357, IMG submission 192466) | Sewage microbial communities from Oakland, California, United States - Biofuel 10 (Illumina Assembly) | ecosystem: Engineered > Wastewater > Sewage > Unclassified | place: USA: California...
CGCTGGTATTAGCGGTGTTACTCTGAGCTATACGGATGGCTCGGCTAAAACCGCTACTTCCGATGGCAGCGGGAATTACTCCTTTACCGTTTCTAATAACTGGACGGGAACGGTTACTCCTTCCAAAACCGGTTACGCTTTTTCTCCCGCCAGCTTAAGTTATAATGCTATTACAACGCCGCAATCTGGCCAGAATTTTTCCGTCTCTCAGGTACAGATTTCCGGTAATGCGGGCACAGCAGGAGCCACGATAAGCTATACAGATGGCTCTGCTAAAACTGCTACGGCAGACGGAACCGGAGCTTATTCATTGCTTGTAAGTAGTAACTGGACGGGAACTATTACCCCTTCGAAAAACGGATATACTTTTTCTCCCGCAAATTATAGTTTTACAAATTTAACTACACCCCAAACCGGTCAGGATTTTACAGCTTCATCGGCTCCTACTATTTCGGGCAATGCAGGCGCAAGCGGCGTTACTTTAAGTTATACCGATGGTACGGCTAAAACTGTAACATCAGATGGCAGCGGGAACTATTCAGTTACCGTATCCAATAATTGGTCTGGTACTATTACTCCTTCTAAAACCGGTTATACTTTTTCTCCTACCAGCCTGACTTTTACAAATGTCGCGGCTAATCAAAATGCCCAGAATTTTTCTGTGGCAACTCTTTTAATCTCCGGGAACGCCGGTGTAAGCGGCGTCACTTTGAGCTATACCGATGGCTCTGCTAAAACCGCTACTTCCGATGGCAGCGGGAATTATTCTTTTACCGTTTCTCATAACTGGACGGGAACGGTTACCCCTTCTAAAACCGGATATACTTTTTCTCCGACTAATTTAAGTTTTAACGCAATTACCGCTCCACAATCTGGGCAGAACTTTTCTGTCTCCGGTATTACAATTTCAGGAAACACAGTTACCAGCGGTGTTACCCTAAGCTACACAGACGGAATTGCAAAAACTGTTACTTCAGATGCTAACGGGGATTATTCTTTCACCGTCTCCAATAACTGGAGCGGCGCTGTAACGCCAGGCAAAACGGGTTATACATTTACCCCTTCAAGTAAAACTTATACTAATTTAAGTACAAATCAGACCAATCAGTATTTCACTATTTCCGAGCTGCTTATTTCTGGCAATACAACGCTTGGGAATGTTACCGTCACTTATGTAACTACAGGCACAAATACCGTTACTTCCGATAACGCAGGGAATTATTCATTCTGGGTTCCGCAATACTGGACGGGACAAGCAACTGCTTCAAAAACCGGATTTTCGTTTACGCCAACAAATATTTCGTTCACTACTGTAAGCGCGCCGCAAAGCGGGCAAAATTTTTCAGTAGCCAAAGTTAAAGTTTCCGGCAATGTAAGTTACGAGGGTGTAACTCTGGAATATACGGATGGAACTGCAAAAACAACAACCTCCGATGCTTCCGGTAATTACTCCGCGTGGGTCAGTTATAACTGGAGCGGTATAATTACGCCTGCAAAACAGGGCCTGGTATTTAACCCTGTAAATTTATCCTTTATTAATGTAACAAGTCCGGTATCAACGCAAAATTTTGCAGCAACTTTCGCGCTTCAACTTAATAACCCCGTTAATCAGCTTACCGGTAATGTTAACCTTGTATCTGGTAAGACAAACGTTATTAAATGGAGTAGTCTGAACATTCAGGTTGCAAATCTGGAATATGCTGTAATTACCAATCAAAGCCTGGCAAAAACAGTAAACGGAGCAAAAACCGCTTCTTCGGTTCAATGGGTTTTAATTGCGCACGACGTACCTTCGCCGGATGGTCAGTGTTCCTATAACTGGCAAATGCCGGATGGACTTAATTCTCCTCTTGATATAAGAATTTCGAAAGCGGATAATCCCGCCATATTCTCCGTACAAAGATCAAATATGGTTGATTTTAGAATCGCCTCTCCAAACGGAGGAGAAAACTGGCCTATCAATTCCACACAAACCATAAGCTGGGTTACTACAGGATTGAATCTTTCTTCCAGTCCGGATACCGGTTCTAATTTATATGTTAATTTGTTTTATACTCAGGATAACGGTGCGTCCTGGAATTCATTAGCCACAGATTATTTATGCAAAGAAGGTATCAATTCAGTTCAATGCATTCTTTCAAGTATCGCGTCTCCATCATGCAAAGTTAAAATCATACAATCTCGAAGCCTTATCGATACAATCCCATTTGATGCCAATGCGGCCTATACGGATGAATCGGACAATGTTTTTTCAATTTACCAGCCCAATTCCATTCACGCCGATTATTTGATTACTTACCCAAACAATGGCGAAAAGCTTCAGGCCGGGACTTATCAATATGTAACATGGAAAAAAGTATCGGGCACTACCTATGGCTCTTTGCTTCTTGAATTTTCTTCAGACGCGGGAAGTTCATGGATAAAAATAAACAAAACTCCAATTGCCGGCGTCATGAGATATTCATGGCTTGTGCCAAATATCAACTCATCAAACTGCAGATTAAGGTTAAGTAATTATATTACGCATCAGATTTATGATTTGACCGATAAGGATTTTACAATATTCACCGCAAATACGGCGGCAAGGAATTATCCTAATCCTTTCAATCCATCCACCAATATTTCATTTAGTATAGGGCAAAGTACATACGTTAAACTTGTAATATACAACAGCGCCGGACAGGCGGTAAAAGAATTAATTAACGGCCCTATGGAAGCCGGTTATCATTCGGTAGTGTTTAACGCTTCGCAGCTTGCAAGCGGCATATATTATTATGAGCTTATAACCGCCGAACGTAAAGAAATTCACAAAATGCTGCTGCTTAAATAGCTGCAAATTGTGCAATTTCCACCGGTTGTTTTGCTGGTGAAGAGATTAAAAAACGGAGGATATTTTTTTAATATCCTCCGCACTATGTACGTTAAGTATAAGAGGAAGAGAGAGAATTTCTAATCCTGTTCGTATGCAATTTCGCCGTGCAGCGAGTTATCCAGACCTGCGGCTTCTTCTTCTTTTGTTACCTTAACCGGCGTAATAAGATTGATGATAAACAACATTGCATAAGTAAACAAAAAGCAATATGCGCATACAATAACAAGCGCTGTCAATTGTGTTACAAGAAACGACCAGCTGCCTCCAATAAGCAGTCCTTCAATTTTAACCGCGGGGTTAACGGCTTTTGACGCAAAGAGACCAAGCATAATAATGCCTATTGAACCGCCGACTCCATGCACGCCCCAAACATCAAGAGCGTCATCCCATTTAAGTTTGTTTTTCAACGTCACCGCGAAATAGCATATAACTCCCGAAGCAATACCTATTATCACGGCATCGCCCAGAGTAACAAAACCGGCGGCGGGGGTAATTGTTGCAAGGCCTGCAACCGAGCCCGTTAAAAGTCCGATTAGTTTGGGTTTCTTCTCAAGAATCCAGGCAAGAAACAACCATGTTACACCGGCAAACGAAGCGGCAACATCGGTATTGATAAAAGCCTGCGCGGTAATAAGGTCAACCTTACACTCCGAACCGGCGTTAAAGCCATACCATCCGAACCATAAAAGGCCCGTACCCAAAGCAACCAAAGGAATGCTGTGAGGTCCGTGTTCAATTATTTTTCTTCTGCCGACATAAAAAACCGAGGCAAGGGCCGCCATACCGGCGCTCGCGTGAACAACTATTCCGCCGGCAAAATCCAGGACTCCCCATTTAGCAAAAATACCTCCGCCCCAAACCATGTGAACAAGCGGGAAATATACAAGCAGCAACCAGAACGTTAGAAATAACAAGTACGCGGGGAAGCGCACCCTGTTTGCAAAAGCTCCCGTAATTAACGCGGGAGTAATAATGGCAAACATCATTTGGTAAGCGGCAAAAACATACAGGGGAATTTCGTTATTACCCGCATAAAGCGTTGATAAAGTAACACCGTTCATAAAAGCCATGTTAAGGTTGCCTATTACGCCCCCTTCGCCTCCGCTAAAACATAAAGAATAGCCAACAGCAAACCATATAACTGTTGTCCAGCATAACGAGACAAAACTCTGAATCATTATTGTAAGCACATTCCTCCTGCCTACAAGTCCCCCGTAAAAAAATGCAAGCCCCGGGGTCATCAACATAACAAGACTTGCGGCTACCAGCATAAACGCGGTACTACCGGTATTGATCATAACTACCTCAGAATTATTTTATAGTTTTAGTAATTTTTGCAATATGGAATTATAAACAATTGGCATATTGCCCAAAGCCTTTGTAAAAATGGAACCCGCCGGAATTGCTCTGCACAACATTATTCCGGGAATAGTAAAATACCTGTGGATAAATTACCTTAATTTTTTAGGTAAGCATATTTCTTTTCAACAAACGTAACATATTTGTCATAAACGAGTTGGTAATTTTCCATTCCGTCTTTATTTTTAAGGTTGTAAAACTACAGTAATTGATTTAGGTTTTTTCGGAGGAAACGTTTGATTAAAGTGCTTGTAATAGAAGGCAGAAACGATAATCTCCAGATGATTGAAGAAGCCCTGGACGATGAACGGTATACAGTCCACTATTCGCATGGGAAAAAGGACGGCGTTGAAATTGCCATACGCTATGCGCCGGAATTGATTTTGTTTTATTACAAAAACCAATCGGATATAAATCTTATAAAACGATTGCTTGCAAGCGAAGAAACAGAAAACCTTCCTGTTATTGTTATTCCACAGGTTCCCACATTCGAGGACCAGCGACTGATAATGGAGTGCGGCGCGGACGATTACCTTCCCGAATACTTTATTAAAACGTCTCTGGCAAGAACGATTGAAGCTAAGTTTAGCAAATTGAGCAAGTTAAGGCAAAATATCAACTACGAGCTTGAAAATTTTGAACAGGCGGAAAGGCCCAATAAAAGGGCCGACCACTTGCTTGTTAAGCTCGGCACAAAACTCAAGCTGATTAAATTTCAGGATATTATCTGCATAACGGCAATGAAGGAATACAGCAAAATTAAAACGGCGGATCATATAGATATTCTTGTGCGCAAGTCTATGCGCAACTGGGTAAAACTTCTTCCGGCGGAATCATTTTTACGCATCCACAGGGCAACCATTATAAACATGAATTGTATTGAAAATATACGTCAGTTGAATGGCAGAACTTATACCGTTTCGTTAAAAGGTTTGGAGGATACTTTTGATTTCAGTTACCGATATGCGAACATTATGAGGCATTCGTTTCCCACCGGTTAGCGGAATTAACAAGCTTTTAATTTACCCTTAATTATTTAACCGGGTAAATTAAAATTAATAAGCCGGAGGTTGAATTTAATAATTCTCATTGTCATTTAGTCCGCTTTCCGCCGTAATTACTGCATTTACCACAGCCCCAGCCCAAGCCCTGGCAACAGTTATCGTTTATACCGTCTCCGTCTTTATCAATAAACCGGTCCCTGTTCCACGCGCGCCCGCGCCTTTGTTGTTTGCCACGGCCGCGTAATGTGGTATCTGTTTGAATTGTTTTTTGTACCGGCGCTTTTTTTATTACCACGCTTTGTTTGTTTTTAGCTTTAACATCACTCTTTTTAACAACAGCAGCGCCTTTTTGCTGGCCTATAATTAATCCGGAAATTAGAAGAAAAAACACCATAGCAAAGGTTATTTTTTTCATATTGTTTGCCTTTCATCAAATCGTTAATAATATCGTCAATTATGCCGAGTTATTCGGCAATTAATGACGAGTTACATATTATATTTTTCCATTTTATAGCGGAAATTCCGTTCGGATATTTGCAATAATCTTGCCGCCTTGGATTGGTTGCCGCCGGTTTCGTTTAGCGTTTTTTGCAGAATTGCTTTTTCGAACCGGTCAAGCTGTTCATTTAAGTTATTGGCTGAAGGAAGAAATCCGTCATTATCTGTAACCGATTTATCGAAAAGCTGTGCCGGCAGATCTTCCGTACTGATTACCTCGTTTCTTGAAAGAACGCAGGAATGCCTTACAATATTTTCAAGCTCGCGTATGTTTCCCGGAAAATCGTACTTCAGCAACAGGTCGTACGCCTGCCTGGAAAATTCCTTTCCTGCAAACCCGTATTTTTTAATAAAAAAATCAGCCAGCAGGGGAATATCTTCCTTGCGCCTGCGGAGAGGGGGGATGTTGAGGCTGACCACATTGATTCTGTAATAAAAATCCTCCCTGAACGAACTTTCCGCAATCATTTCCTCAAGGTTTTTATTTGTTGCGGTAATAACCCTGGCATTTGTTTTAATAATTTTATTTGAGCCAAGTTTAGAAAACTCGCCGCTCTGCAACACCCTAAGCAGTTTAACCTGTATATTCAGGGAAACATCGCCAATTTCATCAATAAAAATAGTGCCGTCCTGCGCTTCCTCAAACCGCCCGGTTCTGCTTTGGTCGGCCCCCGTAAAGGCTCCTTTTTCGTAACCGAACAACTCGCTTTCAATAAGAGTCTCAGGCAAAGCCGAACAATTAACAGCAACAAAAGGCTGGTTTTTTCTTTCGCCTGTAAAATGAATAGCCTTTGCAAACAGTTCTTTGCCGGTTCCGCTTTCGCCCCGTATTAATACGGGGACTTCGCTTTTGGCCACTCGCGCGGCTATGTTAAGAGCTTCCTCCATAGTTTTGCTTTGGTATATGATATTTTCGTAATTCTGCCTTCCCTCAAGCTCGCGCTTAAGTTGCCTGTTTTCCGAAATCAAATTACGCTGCGCAATTGCCCGGTCAATCAATATATCAATTTCGTCCAGATTAACAGGCTTCAGTAAATAAGTAAGCGCCCCTATTTTCATTGCTTCAACCGCTGTTTCAACGCTTCCGTAAGCCGTCATAATTATTACGTCTATGGCGGGATTCAGACTTTTGATTTTTTGCAGGGTTTCCACACCGCTCATATCCGGCATTTTATAGTCGGTTAAGGCTATATCTATATTTGTTCCGCCAATAATTTCCAAAGCCTTGTTTCCGGATTCCGCCAGAAATACGCGGTATCCTTTTTTCTTAAAATATCCGCCAAGGCTTTCGCGCTGCGGCTTTTCGTCTTCAATAATTAAAATAGAAATATTCATATTTGTTCTTGTGCCAATGGTATTTTGATTATAAAATCCGTTCCGTTTCCGGCGGAGCTTTTTACGGATATTGTTCCGTTATGGTTTGCCACTATTTGGTTTACAATACTCAACCCAAGTCCTGAGCCGGTTTGTTTGGTTGTATAATAAATATTAAAAATTTTGTCTTTGTTTTCTTCGGGAATACCTATGCCATTATCTTTTATGGAAATAACCAAATCGTTTTCGCTTATTGAAGACGTCATTTCTACTTTGCCGCTTTCTGTTGCAGCTTCAAAAGCGTTTTCCAGTAAATTAATAATAGCCTGCTTTAAGTATTCTGAGTCTGCGTTTATTCCCGCCCGGGCAATGTTTGTTATAAACCTGACATTTTCCTTTGCGGAACGGGCCTTATACATATTGGCAACCTCGTTAAGTATTAGGGAAGATTCCGTCAATGTAAGCTTTGCCTCGCGCGGTTTTGCGAACGCCAGGAACCGGTTTATTATATCAGATACTCGTGAGACTTCATTTCTCACAGTGGTTAGCATACCCGAGTATTCTTCCTCATCGGCGGATGGCTGAAATTCCTTTACAAGTCGCTGCGCAATTATTCCAATTGAGTTCAACGGATTCTTAATTTCGTGCGCCACGCTCGCGGCAAGCTCGCCAAGCGCGCTTAATTTTTCGTTTCTCCGCTGCGTTTCCTCAATGTCTTTCTGCCGTGTAATATCTTTCACCACCGCAATAACAGTATTAATACTTCCATCCTCGTTCCTAACCAAATCCGCGCTGCCGCCAATTATAATTGTTTTATTACCGCAAATTTCCGTTACAGTCTCCGTATAACCTACGGGCGCATTATTTAATATAGCCTTATCAATAACAGAACCGCCTTTTGTAAATAAAAGCAAATTGCTTTTGCCTGTTATTTCCTGCTGTGTTACGCAGAAAATTTTTTCGGCCGCGGGATTAATCAAAGTAATTTTACCTTCCAGGTCGGAGGCTATTACGCCTTCACTCATACTGTTAAGAATATTGCCCGTATAAGTTTGTATTTTTCTGTATTCGTCTTTCAGCAGCATTACATTTTGCCTGTATGTAACAAACAAAATAAGCGCTATTATTGAAAGGAGCAGCAACAGCGAAATTATGACGCTGCGTATAATGGTTTTGCTTATTAAACTGTTTACCTGCTTCAGAGAAAGACCTATACGAATTACCGACAGATCATTTTCCGGAGTAAAAAACAAACCTACGGCTTCGTAAACTGTTTCGCCGTTAAACTCCGCTTCGCGTGTGGCAAAGCTTTTTGTTTTAATTGCATTTTCAATAAACCCGTCTCCTTGTATGGAGCTTAATTCTTTTACCGCGGGATTGGCTGTAAGTATGCCGTCTTCATCCTGAATTGCAATGTATAAAATTTCGTCCGTCTCCGCCATGTTTTTAAGCAGCCCGCCTATGCCTATTTTTTTTCTGAACGCAAGCAGCTCTTTGGAAGACAGTGAAACAATTATGAAACCGGCGGCGTTATTCAGTCTTTTCTGTATGACCGAAAGGTGCTCCTCTCCGGTATTTTCATCAGATGTACGGGCAAAGTAATAATCGTAGTAACCTTTATTTAACGAATCAATAGCCGGTTTGTGATCGCGAATTATATCAAGCCCCGCATAATTGCCGCTTGAGGAAATCATATTATTTTCATCTTCGTAGATGGTTATATGTTCAATGCCTGTCTGTTTGGCAATTTGTTTAAGTCCGTCTACAGTAGCGGGTTTTACCTTATCAAGGCGCCCGACAAAATAAGCCGCGTCTATCAGTCTGTTTCGTATAATGCTTTCCGCCTCCGTACTGCTTATCAAAACATTTGAGGCGGCTTTTTGAATTGTCTTAAGCAGAGATATGGCTTCTTCCTGTTTGGCAGTGTAAATCTCCCTTTTTCCTTCTACTATTTCGTAAGATGTGGTAATTATCAATATGAAAGCAAGAGCTATTGATAATAGTATCAGGTATTTGGGTTTTACGGTTAATAAAAGCTTCACTTTACAGACCTATCTTTTAATAGAATGATACAAATGTCATACCAATAGTATTTTCGTCAGTTTAATCAGCATTAATCGTCAATTGTGACGAACTACATATATAAAATAAGCGTTTTTTTAATTAAATGATAACGGCATGGTAATTGTGTATTCTGGATACACTTAATTAAAAAGGAGATAGCATGAAGACCTCATTTTTCAGGAACACGTTTTTTGCCATGGCGGCAATAATTGCAATTTCAACTGTTCAGCTAAGCGCTCAAACACAAGCGCCCAAGCAGAATACAACAGGCAGGGGAACCATGTTTGTTGATAAGAACAACGATGGCATCTGCGATAACTTTAACAACCCAAATATTAAACGCCCTCGTGACGGCAGAGGATGCAAAAACGGCAACGGAAGAGCCTGCTGCCAGGTAACAGGCAAGACCCCCGGCGTTTGCGATGGATCAGGAAAAAATGCGGGTGGAAGAGGAGCTTGCTGTAACGGACAGGGACGCGCTGTTCAAACCGCGCCTGTAAAATAACATCTGTAAAAACATTTAAAATTATAAATGCAAAGCGGCAACTAACAACCGCTTTGCATTTAACTAAGACAAGCTGATAACGCGCAATTTACGGCTTTCTGAAACTCAACTGGTACATTTTATCATCATCAAAAAACTTCACCGCTATATCTTTCATTCCATCTGGCACCAAATCCACAGGAGCAGCCGTTCTGAACGCATCCGTTTCGCTTTTTTTATAATATGAACTGACAAATGGTATTTTTCTGTAATTTTTTATCAGTTTTTTTTCCGTCTCGTCAATTATAACTATCTTTGTATTCGGCTTGGCCACACGTATCATTTCGTTAACAGCTCTTTGTCTGTCGTTAAAAAAATTAATTCCTCCCACATGAAAAACACTGTCGAATGTTTCGCTTTTAAAAGGGAGGTATTCCGCGTTCCCCTGGAACAGCTCAATATCGCGTTTCCATTTTTTACTGTTTTTCCTGCATTGTTTTAACATTCCGTCCGAAATATCAAGCCCGAAATACTTTCCCTCTTCAGGCAGAACCTTTACATTCCACCCGGTTCCTATGGAAGTCTCGAGCACGTTCCAACCAGGTTTTACCTCAACATCTTTCATCCAGTCGGAACGCAGTTTATTCAAATTGTAAAACAACCCGTACACGGCTTCGGCCACATCGTTCAATCTGCTTATTTTATCATAAAATCTTTTATATTTTTTATTCAGCCCCGCAGGCTGTTCAAGCGAAAGGAAATCAGGAATCCCGTTAACAATTGGAATTATAGCTCCTTCATCGTCAACAAGACAATTATCGTTAACCAGATGAAGGGAATTATTATTATAAGGATTTATCAACATCTCCATTATAGACTTTTTCAATATTACAGCGCTCTTGAGTATTTATTTTGATATTTGTTTTTAACTAACGGTTCAAAAATAAAACCCGGAGAGCTGCTGCTCAATTACAAACCGGCAACCCGCAGATATTTACCGGTGAATGGCGGAAGGGAAGAAGCGAATATTCATAAAAAAAGGCTTCAGCCTGTTTAACAGCAGACAAAAGCCTAATTGCAAATAAAAAATATGTTTCGTCTTCTCCGAATTTGCCCGAATTACTTTTCGTCAGCGGGTCTGGCAAGTTTCTTTCTGTGCGAAATAATACGCGCTTCAAGATGAAATAAAATATCCTCGGCAATATTAGTCGCGTGGTCGGCAAGCCGTTCAACATGCCGCGTTAAAATCATAAGATGCGAGCATGGTTCAATCAACGCCTGGTTGTTTTTCATCTGCTCAACAAGAAACCTGAATATTTCCTTGTTAAACCGGTCAACAATTTCATCGCTTTCAATTACCTCGTTGGCAAGTTTAATGTCATCGTTAATAAACGAATTGATTGTTTTTTTGACCATCTCCTGAGCCTGCTTGCCCATTTCCAGTATCTGGCTTTGAGCAATAAGCTCCTTGAATTCAACGGTTTTTTTAACGCGCTGAGAAATATTCACCGCAATATCTCCGCATCTTTCAAGCTGATTATTTATCATAAGAGCCGACATTACAAAGCGCAAGTCTGAAGCAACCGGCTGGAAAAGCGCCAGTATGTTTTCGCATTGTGTTTTAAGCAGATTGTCGTAAGCGTCAATCTCAAGGTCTTTGGCTTTTATTTCCCTGCACAGTTCAATATCGCCCTGCGAAAGAGCGTTGATCGCGCTTTCAACCTGCTGATCTACAAGCGAAGCCATTTTTATTAAATTAGTTTTTAAGTTTTCCGTTTCCTGATTAAAATGTATCTGCATAGCCTTTCCTTTTTTTATCAACCAAAACGACCACGTACATAGTCTTCGGTTTGTTTGTTTGCTGGAGACATAAATATTTTACTTGTCTGGTCGAATTCTACCAATTCTCCCAAATAAAAGAAAGCCGTATAATCGCTCACACGAGCGGCCTGCTGCATATTATGGGTCACAATAACTATGGTGTAATCTTTTTTCAGTTCAAAAATAAGATCTTCAATTTTTGTTGTTGAGATAGGATCAAGCGCGCTGGCGGGTTCATCCATAAGTATTACTTCCGGATCCACAGCAAGAGTTCTTGCAATGCAAAGCCTTTGCTGTTGTCCTCCCGAAAGAGCCGCACCGGATTTATCGAGCGAGTCTTTTACTTCGTCCCACAAGGCCGCCTGCTTCAGGCATTTTTCCACAACTTCCTTAAGATGTTTTTTATTGTGCACGCCGTTTAGTTTTAACCCGGCGGCAACATTGTTAAACACCGACATTGAAGGGAAGGGATTCGGTTTTTGGAATACCATTCCAACTCTTTTCCTGAGCAATACCGGATCGTTCTTTGACAGTTCCTCTCCATCAAGCTGAATGGAACCGTTAATGGATCCGCCCACAACTTCGTGCATCCTGTTAAGGCAGCGTATGAATGTGGATTTACCGCAACCAGACGGGCCTATTATTGCCACTACTTTGTTTTTGGGGATTTCCATAGAAACGCTTTTAAGCACTTTATTCTTGCCGTAAAATGCGTCCAGATTTTTTATTGATAGTTTTATATCCATATTCGTAAAGAGACCTAATTCGTTATTTTATATTTTGAACGTGTAATTATTCTAAAAACAAGACTGAAAACCGAGATTAATAATATCAGCACCAAAGCGGCTGTCCACGCCTGCTGGTTCCAGTCATCAAAAGGAGATTTCGCGTAATCGTATATATATACCGTAAGAGAAGCTATTGGCTGACCTACATTTGTAGACCAGAAACGATTACCCAGCGCGGTAAACAAAAGCGGGGCTGTTTCGCCGGCCGCTCTTGAAAGACCAAGAAGCACGCCGGTAGCTATTCCTTTCCACGCGGTGCGCAGTACAATCATAATTGTAGTCTTCCATTTTGGAAGCCCCAACGCGAGTCCCGCCTCGCGAAGCGAATCGGGGACAAGCCTTATCATTTCTTCCGTTGTTCTTGTAATTGTAGGTATCATTAAAATACCCAGAGCTATACCCCCCGCAACAGCGGAAAAATGCTTCATTGGAACAACAACCAAAGTGTATGCAACCACGCCAACTACAATTGAGGGAACTCCGCTTAGTACGTCCGCTAAAAACCTTACCAGAAAACCAAACTTGTTGTTTCCGAACTCAGAAAGGTAAGTCCCCGCCATAATTCCCACCGGAACGCCAATTCCGCCGCCGAGCCCTATGAGTATCAATGTACCCACAATTGCATTTGCCATACCGCCTCCCGGCTCGCCAACAGGCTTTGGCATTGCAATAAAAAAGTTCGCGTTTAAGTAAGTTATGCCTTTTGATATTGTGTAGTAGAAAATAAACACAAGCGGCACAATTGCGGCAACAGCGGCCACAAACGTAAGAGACATCATAACCATGCTGGTTATTTTTCTTTTATAAAAGTGAAATTTTGAATTCATTTGCCTGATTTCCATTTTCTGCTCATGCTCCATACAAGAAGCTGTGCGAGAGCATTAATAATTACTGTAATTGCGAACAACACCAGAGCAAGCTCAACCAAAGCGCTCATATACATTGGCGTTGTAGCCTCAGAAAACTCGTTTGCAATAACGCTGGCCATAGTATACGATGGATCGAAAAGGGAAGGTGATATGACCGCCCTGTTTCCAATAACCATTGTAACAGCCATTGTTTCGCCAACCGCGCGGCCAAAGCCGAGCATTGTTGCGCCAAGTATTCCGGATTTGGCGTCTCTAAGCACTATAAGGGTCGACTGCCATTTGGTGGCTCCGAGGGCAAGAGCCGCTTCTCTTTGCGCGTGTGGAATTGACTTCAGCACATCTCTTGATATTGAGGATATGATAGGCAAAACCATTATTGCAAGAATAAGCACCGCGGCAAGCATTCCAAAGCCGTAAGGCGCGCCTGTAAAAAAAGGCAGTGAACCGAACTTATCAGATAAAAACGGCTCAAGTTTATCCCTTAGCCAGGGAACCATGACAAATATTCCCCATAATCCGTAAATTACGCTTGGTATACCCGCCAGTAATTCCACAAGAAAAGAGACCGGTTTTTCGAGCCACGGAGGAGCTACTTCTGCCAGGTAAATTGCTATTCCTATACTTAAGGGCAATGCAAGCACAAGCGCAAGCATGGAGGATACTATTGTGCCGTATATAATTGGCAAAGCTCCGTAGATTTCCTGAACGGGATCCCAAACGGAATTACCTAAAAAGCTCCATCCGAACTTTTCTATTGATAGTCGTGAACCCTGATAGACCTCGTAACCCATCAGCACTACAAGTAAAAAAACTAACACTGCAAAAAGCAGTGTTAGTTTTTCAAATATCAAATCGCCTGTATTGCTTGGGAAATATGATCTTTTAGTTTTTTCTATATTTATTGTTTTCGTTTCCGATTTATTCACAATATACTCTTTGTTGATAAACTACTTTATTTTATTTCCGTTAGCTGTTATGCTGGCAATTTTCTTTTCGCAAATCTTAACAACAGATTTCGGCAATGGAGCGTAATATAAACCTGTTGCGTACGACTGGCCTTTGCCCATAGCCCAATGTAAGAATTTTACAAAAGCAGCTGCCTTTGAATTATCTTTCATGTTCTGATAAACAAGAAGCCATGTAAAACCCGAGATAGGATAAGAGTTTGCGCCTGAAGCGTCTGTAATTGATACTCTTAAATCTGCCGGTAAACTTTTTGAAGAAGCTTCTGCTGCTGCGCTAACCGAGTTGAATGTAGCTTCAATAAATTTGCCCGATTTGTTTTTTACATTGGCATATTTAATTCCGTTTTTAACGGCATAAGCCAATTCAACATAACCAATTGAACCTTCGGTTTGTTTAACAAGTCCTGCAACTCCATCGTTACCCTTGCCGCCTAAACCAACCGGCCAGTTAACAGATGTGCCTTTTCCTACTTTTGAAGCCCAGTCTTTATTTACTTTTGATAAATAATCTGTAAAGATAAATGAAGTGCCGCTGCCATCTGAACGGTGAGCTACAACAATTGCCTTGTTGGGTAAATTAACTTTAGGATTTAATTTTTTAATTGCGTTATCATTCCATTTTGTAATTTTACCAAGAAAAATTTCGCCAAGCGTATAACCGTCAAGGTTAAGTCCTTTGCTTACACCCGAAACATTATAGCTTACAACAACAGCGCCTAATACTGTAGGAATGTGAAGTATTTGAGTATTGTGTTTTGACTTAGCTTCATTTAACTGCTGATCAGTCATCGGACCGTCAGTTGCGCCGAAATCAACAGTACCTTCTGTAATTTGTTTGATACCGCCGCCGCTGCCAATTGCCTGATAATTGAACTGAACGCCGGTTTCTTTTTTATATTCATCGAACCATTTTGTATATATTACTGCCGGAAAAGTTGCGCCTGCTCCGTTCAGCTGGAGCTGAGCGCTTGCTGCCGTTGTAACGGTGAGCGCCAATAATACTGTTGTTAAAAACGATTTAAATTTCATTATATCACTCCTTGTTTAAATGTGTATTATTAAAATGTAAATGAAAATGTTACACGGCCCTGCACGTTGCTTTTAGATGTTGAACCATTGGCATTTACAGCTTTTTGGAATGTTCCCACTTCCACGTTTGGAATTATGCTTACATTCTTTGCTGCCTTGTAATCTATACCCGCTATTAATAATCCTGTTCCATCGTCATCGTTATCTGTGTTCGGATCGAAACTGTCATATCTTACAACCGCTTTGAATTTTTCAGAAAGCGTAGCCCATGCCCAAGCCGAAACACCGAATGATTTTTGATCCTGAAGAGCTGAAACAGCGTTTTTGGCAAAACCATTTTGTATGCTTCTTGTAAATGCTTCTACGCCAATTGCAAAATCACTGCTCTGCTGATAGTTTAAGAATAATGATGCCACATAAGCATTGTTCGATTTTGTTGTCTTATCAACTTTATCTGTCACGTCCGCTTTGGCGGCGTAATCGAAGTAACCTGTAACCTGAAACCCTGCTGCCGGTTTTATCTGCAATAAACCATAATATCTTTTGTATTTGTCATTTTCGGGAGCATTACCATTGTTGTTACCAATCTTTACCCAATAGTTAACCGAACCGTTATCTGTAAGTTTACCTTTCAGGTCAACGCCCATATCTCTTGAAGAAACTATGCCGTTATAATCCATGATTGTCTTTTCAAGTGAACGATAGCCCCATGCGCCTTCGGAAATATCGAAAGCAGGAGTTGCGGAAAGACCGAAGATAAGATCGGATCCGCTAAAAATTCCTTTCCATTTCAAGTAAGCATCCTTTACCATAACGCCGAGTTTGCCGCCGGCTGTATTTGAGTTTGCGCTTTGGTCTGTTTCAAGACGAAATCTTGCATCAAAGTTTTCAGCTACCGCATAGTCTGTGGTTATATATATTCTTCTGTATTGAAAGCCATTAAGGTTTTTCGATTTTGCATCCACATTGTCAATGTTGTAATAATAATCGCCAAACATCAATCCGCTGAATTTAACTTTGTCTTTTAAATCCTGAGCGTGGCTTACTGTTGCAGCTAAAATTACAATTAGTAACAAACTATAAATTTTTCTCATTGTTATGAACTACTCCTTTTTTTTGTGTGCCAAAATTTATCATTCAAACATTAACATATTGTTAAGGCAGTATTATGAAATTGTTAAGGTGATATTTCGGTAAAGCGACTTTTGGCAGGAAATTTAGTGGTCAATGTTTTTATTACTCAATGCGGAAAGTAAACAGTAACGCGCAAAACCCGCTTAAATTGGCAACTTTATGCGGGCCTGTTTAAAAGGCTTGAATGAAAAAGGATTTTGATGAACTGAATGGCTTTAATAAATTGGCCCGACTACATGTGGTCTTCGTTCCATTTATCAAGAACATTGGTATTGGTATTAAAAAGTATATATGATTCCTTCACCGCATCCCAAATGTAGTCCGCTTCAAATTTTTCGGTATTGGATTCAACCTGATTCACACAGTCCTTCATAAATTCCGCTGGCGCGTGGATTAAGTCGACCGACAAAATAATATCAGGATTGTTCTGATGCTTACCGGGTTTGGTTTGCCACTGAATGTTTTCCCTGAACGATTCCGCGCAGCCGCTCATAACGTCCATCGTGGAAATTTCCGCAATTTGTTTGAGCGCCCCTTTTTGAATACACCACAACGTATTTGTATAATACGCCTGGCCGGAGTTGGCGTGATGGTTGATAACAGAGAAGGCATCATTTTGCCCGAGTTTTAAAAGCGGGTCTTCACTAAAGAATGTAAGTTCGTCTGTTTTTACTTCAAAGGCATCGGCGCATACGGAACCGTTTAGAGTAAAAACCGATAGTATGGAAAACCTTTCCCCGAATGCTCTGTCGGAATATCCTTCCTTGCGCACCCCCTCCCAAAGAAAAACAAGGTAATCCACTCCTTCGCTTTTTACTTGTACAACTTCGGGCAATTGAACCATACCGCCCGCGGGAACAACCGAGCTGTCGCTTTCGGCCCCCGGTACTTTGAAGATTTTTTTTGTGGCAACAACAAATTCGGTTCCGCTTGCTTCGCCATCGCCAAAAACAGATTTAGCGGCGGCAAGCGCGGTAAGGCCAACGTTATTTTTAACTGGAGTATTCCAATCCTGTATTCCGTTCCCGGTTGTATCCGCCTGAACCGATACCGTATCGGCCGGGTTGCCGGAGCCTGATTGCGCGTAACCGGTAAGAATAAAAAAACAAAAGACTGAAATTGTTAACATGAACTTTTTCATAACCGTCTCCTTCTATTATATTCGGAACCGTGCGCTTATAAAATTATACTAAAAATATTCCGCCGTTTTATTCAGGCAATTACAAAAACGCCCTACTCGCTTTTTTTAATGACAATATATTCGGTTTTATCCGCCTTTGGAGTAATTTGTTTCTGCTGTTCGGTCTTTTTCCATTTTCCGCCTGAGCTTTTACCCGTAAAGGTATCCTTGTAAAAAACAGGAACAGAACCGGCTTTAACCGATATTTTACTTGCTTCCGCTTTACCGTTTTTTTCGCTTATGCCATAATCATCGGTATAAACAATTATAGAACCAAACGAACGCGCTTCGGTGTCTTTAATTTCCAGAACGGTAATGTATTTCCAGTTTTGTCCCTGGTTAGTACCCGCAGTAGCAATAATAATTTCGGCAATTCCGTTTTGGTTTATATCGGGCAGGGAACCAATCGCGTTATCCCAGCCTCCTTCATAAAAAACATTGGCTTTTAATTTCATATCCTCAAGAATTGCAATTCCGTTAAGCCCAAAGTTATGGCCTTTTGAGCAATAGCGGTATAAAACAGCTTTTTGAATTGCCCCGGGGCGGGTGAAAGCTCCGTTTGCAATATCTATTATTACTGGTTTTTCACTATCATTCGCAATTTTTTTATCGGAATTTTCGCTCCAGTAAGCTTTGGCTTCCGGTATTATTTCATTGTTAAATATCTGTTCTATTTCCCCGGAAGGCGTGGCGGGTTTTAACGAAAGCCGCGCGTCGTAAATCGGCTTAATTTCCTGCGCGTTTAAGCTGCCGGAAATTATTAACAAAGCCGATAAAAACATTATTAAATAACTTAACCTTGTTGCCCTGGTAATTTTCTCTTTTTCCAAAGCTGCATCTCCTTTCAAGCACGCGGTTATATATATAACCATATATCCGCTGTAATTGCTTTTTATTTTTCCTTGTTCGCCGGTCTGTTGCTCTTTTGGTTGTTGAGCATTTGCTCCGTATTACACGTCTGCGTTTTGCCATGCAAACGGACAGTTAAACCGTTAATAAAACCCTGTAGTGTTTAAATTCTTATCATACAAAAATAACAAAAAAACATGCCACTTTTTACTATAACCTCTCTTTATATATATAATTTTATGGATGCGAGGTTTTTTCGAGTATTATTGACTCTATTTCCCATACGTTATCGTTTTTTTCAAGAAGAATTTTCGCGTTCAGATCCGAACGATAATTTTTCTCATTTTCCTCCCTCGAAAAAAAACGGACAACAGCTTCCGCTTTATCTTCAACCTGAAGAATACTTTTTAACTCCACTCCTTCAGGAATATCACGGCTTTGTATCCAGTAATTATTTGTAAAGAAGGGACATTGGTTTTCGTAAACGGAGGCGTCTGAGCGGCTTTTATACGACTGCCACGAAAGCTTGGACAAAAACAAAGCGCACTCTTTTGTGCGTTTTATTTCGCTCTTTATAAAGTCTTCGGATATTGTGCCCAGATTGCGCAGTTCGGCAAAGTAATCGGTGGTATCAAGCCTGCATTTGCCCTTGTTATCCGGAACAACTTTAAAATCGGTTGTGGCTCCTTCAATATGCAGCGAGCTTATATACCACTGGTAAAAGCTCAAAGCAGCTTTTGTTAGTTCCTGGTCTTCACGCAAAGTATCCTGACAAAATAAAGAACCGCAACAGGAAATAACAATAAATAGTACAGCTTTCTTCATACCGCATTGACCCTTTGTAATTATTTAGGATAGCCGTTTTTGCAAAATAACAAATATTTTTTAAATTAGCTTATAAATTAAATGGAGTTCAATTTGAGAGCGCACGTATTTCAGCATGTACCTTTTGAGGATATTGGTTGTATAAGAAACTGGCTTGAACAAAACAACGCGCGGATTACTTATACCCGCTTTTATGAAAACGCCCGGCTGCCTTTACCTGACGATGTTGATTTGCTTGTTATTATGGGGGGACCCATGAGCGTTAATGACGAAGCCCAATTGCCCTGGCTGCATGACGAGAAACAATTTATACGCGATGCCGTTGAAAAAGGAATACCTATCCTTGGTATTTGCCTTGGCGCCCAGCTTATAGCTTCCGCGCTTGGAGCCAGAATTTATAAAAATGCCGAAAAGGAGATAGGATGGTTTAACGTGCAGGCTGTTGATACTCCCGCGAACACATTTGGTTTTCCGCGGAGTTTTACAGCTTTGCATTGGCATGGCGAAACATTCGATTTACCCCCAAATGCAATACGACTTGCCCAAAGCGAGGCCTGTAAAAACCAGGCGTTTCAAATAGGCAAAAATGTTATAGCGTTGCAATTCCATTTGGAAGCGACTCAAGAAAGTGTCAACGGCATGACGGAAAATTGCGGTAATGAGTTAGTTCCTTCCACGTTTGTACAAACAGCGGAAGAGTTGTTAAAACCAGGACAACATACATACGAAAATATCAACACGCTTATAAGCACAATACTCAATTACCTAACCGGTAAAAATTTGTTATAAAAAATAATCGTAGCACAGACTATTAGTCTGTGCGTTTATTGTTTGTCCGTGCGTTTATTGTTTGCCTGTGCGTTTACTGTTTGTCTGCGCGTTTACTGTTTGTCTGCGCGTTTACTGTTTGTCTGCGCGTTTTATTGCCTTTAACCAATCCTGCAAATTACACATTACGCACAGGCTGATAGCCTGTGCTACTTTTAATTATTTTTTTATACGCTTTACCACAACACATATTGCCTTTATTAACATAACGTAAACGATATACTCCGCAAATGGCGTAGAATCGGGGGCGCTGACCCGATTCACATCAAGTGTGTTTACACATAACATAATATCACGTTGGCGTATTAACTGTAACCCGAACTATCGGTCCGGCGCTTATTAAAAATTCCCAACACAACGCACAGGCTGATAGCCTATGCTACGGGTTGATAACACTCTTGACAAAATTTGCATTACTTACAAACTTTGCTTAAGTTAAAAACACAGGGCGGAAGTTTCTTACCGCAATTATCTTAACTATATGTTTTTTTCTTGTAATATTTGTGGGGTTGGTATGGAAGAGAAGACTTTAGAGCACGTTGCATATAAGCTAAAAGAAAATCACGATAAAAATTTACCGGGCGCCATCGTGTTTCTCGGCGCGGGTTGTTCCGTCTCCGCCGGTATTCCTCTCGCATCTAAAATTGTTGAAGATGTCTTGGAAGAATACAAAGAACATCCCGATTTTATTAATTTTACTCCGCAAACGCCATACGCTACCGTCATGAGCAAGCTTGACCCTAACCAGCGAAGTCGATTATTTGCTAATTATACTGATAAAGCAAAAATAAACGTTACGCATATTTATCTTGCAAACCTTATTATTAACGGTTATGTGGATTATGTTGTAACCGTCAATTTTGATAACCTTATGCAGCGGGCGTTAGCTTTATTTAATAAATTCCCCGCCACATACGATATTTCAATTTTACAGAAACAGGACTTTGGGACAAGAGATTTTGATATAAAGTCTGTTATTTATTTACATGGACAGCATAACGGTCTGTGGCAATTAAATACTGAAGTCGAAATGGATAAAGCTGCCAGTGGCAAAATAGCTGAAAAAATATTTAATAAAATTTCTGCGAACAGAACATGGATTGTAGTCGGTTACAGCGGCGACGATTTTGTTTTTGACCAGATTGCAAGTATGAACAGGTTTTACGACAATCTCTATTGGGTTGGCTACAAAGAAGAATTACCTAAGAAAAATGTATTGGACGGATTACTAAATAAAAAAAATTCGGAAACATATTTGGTAAAAAAATATGACTCGGACTCCTTTTTCCATACTCTTAATACCAAATTGGAACTGGATACGCCAAAAATACTTAAACAGCCCTTCTCATTTTTATCTGATTTGATTGAAAACATTAAAGATATAAATGAAGAAAAATTTAACCCGATTAAAGAAAAGCTTTCCAGTATAAAATCCTCAATCAATAACGCGATAAATAATTATGAGGCCGAAATGGAAAACATAAATAAAACCGGCGATGAGGATGGAAAAGCTGAATTAAATAAACGAAAAATACAACTAACTGATTTAATTGCCAATAATAAATTTGAAGAATTTGAGAGAGTGATTAATGAGAAGTCTATAGCTTCTAATCCGGATTTGACCGAAATAATTGCTAATGGCTATGCTTGTTGGGGTAATGTTATTTTTAAAAACACACAACTAAAAAGCGATAATGAAAAAGAAAGCTTCCTTAACCTCGCTAACGACAAATTCAAAAGGGCGGTCGAGATTAATCCTAAAGACAGCCGGATATTTTTCAATTGGGGTGCTGTTCTTGGCTTAATTTCCAACTTAAAGCCCGATAACGAAAAAGAAGACTTCCTTAATCTCGCTAACGACAAATTCAAAAGGGCGGCCGAGATTAATCCTAAAGACGGTCAGATATTCTACTTCTGGGGCCTTGCTCTTAGGGCAATTGCTAAGCTTAAACCTGATGATGAAAAAGAAAGCTTTTTCAATTCAGCTCTTGAAATATTTAATAAAGCCATACAACTTGGAAATATAAAAGCTCATTATAACATTGCCTGCCTGTACGCGGTAATGCTAAAAAAGGATGAAGCATTTAAACAGCTCGAAATGTGTTTAAAAGAAAAATATGTGGAGTTTTCTTTTGTGGAACAAGACAAAGACTGGAACGGGCTTAGAAACAAACCGGAGTATTTGAAACTGAAAGAGATTTACGGCAATAATTAAATGTAGCACAAACTATTAGTCTGTGCGCTTACTGTTTGTCTGCGCGCTTTATTGCCTTTAACCAACCCTGCAAATTACACATTATGCACAGGCTGATAGCCTGTGCTACTTTTGATTATTTTTTTATACGCTTTGCCACAACACATATTGCCTTTATTAACATAACGTAAATGATATACCCTACAATTGCCGTAGAATCGGGGGCGCTGACCCGATTCACATCAAGTGTGTTTACACATAACATAATATCACGTTGGCGTATTAACCGTAAACCGGACTATCGGTCCGGCGTTTATTAAAAATTCCCAACACAACGCACAGGCTGATAGCCTGTGCTACGGGGTTAAACAATTACGGTATAAGTGTAATTTTTATTAAATCATATAAAAAAAAGGGCTTTGCCTTTTGAGCAAAACCCTGTATGATAGAAATATAAGAGTGTAATTTTATTTGTACGAATTGAGTATCTTCATGTAATTGGCTCTTTCGAAATCGGCCGGATTGGCAACGGAACGGTGACTCATGCTGCCTTGCATTTGCTTAACGGATTCGTATTCGTGTACTTCCATCCACTTTTCAAGCTTCTGAAGAACTTCCGTAATATGGTTTACTCCGTATTTTAATATGCCGGACATCATGTGCGTAACCTTTGCGCCTGCCATAAGCAGCTTAAGCATGTCTTCTTCGGTAACAATACCGCTTGTTGCCGCAATATCGGCCTTTATTCTTCCGTACAATATGGCCGTCCACCTTAAAGGCAGACGCATTGCCATTGGCGTACTGAAAAGGAGATTGGGAACAACCTCCAGATTTTCGAGGTCAATATCCGGCTGGTAAAAACGGTTGAATAAAGATATGCCGTTTACTCCCGCTTCATCAAGTCTGCTTGCAAAATTTGCAAGCGAACTGAAAAACGGGCTGAGCTTCATTACAACGGGAATTTTAACGGACGATTTAACCGCTTTAAGAATATCTATATAAAGCTGTTCAATATCCGCCCCGCATTTTGAAGTATCCGTAGCCAGTTTGTAAATATTAAGCTCCAAAGCATCTGCGCCGGCTTGTTCTATTTTTTTTGCATAGTCCGTCCAGCCGCCAAAAGTAGAACCGTTAAGACTTGCTATAACGGGAATACTTAATGCTTCTTTTGCTTTTCTTACAAGTTCAATATATTCTTCCGGACCAAGGTTGTACTGCCCGGCATCCGGGAAAAAAGTTGTCGCTTCCGCGAAGCTATCGTTATGTACCGTTGTGTGATGCGCAAATTCAAGAGACTCGTGAGTTATCTGCTCTTCGAACAGGGAATACATAACAATGGCAGACGCTCCCGCGTCCTCAACCGCCTTCATGACTCCAAGCTCCTTGGATAAGGGGCCAGCTGAAGGCACCAACGGGTTCTTAAGTTCCAAACCCAAGTATGTTGTTGATAAATCCATTTTTATACCCGATTGTTTAATTGCTTAAAAATTACTTTTTATCCGCAGGTTGTGCTGGAACCTGTGCGGCTAATTGTTCATACGTTGACCAGCGCTTATTTACATCTTCCTGTGCTTCTTTCATTAATACTTCGGCAATATCAGGATGCGATTTTGTAAGCATCTTGTATCTTGTTTCGCTGTAAGCATATTCCCTGAACGGAATTTTTGCCGCTTTGGAATCGAGCTTAAACGGATTCTTTCCTTCCAGAGCCAATTCAGGATTATATCTGAACAAAGGCCAGTGAGCCGATTCAACAGCGGCTTTCTGGTTCTTTAATCCTGTCTGCATGTTAATGCCATGGGCAATACAGTGGCTGTACGCGATAATTAAAGAAGGGCCATCGTAAGCTTCGGCTTCAATAAACGATTTTACAGTGTGCGCGTCGTTGGCGCCAAGAGCAACCTTGGCAACGTAGATGTTGCCGTAAGTCATGGCAATTAAACCAAGATCTTTTTTACCCATGGTTTTACCGGCAGCTGCAAACTTTGCAACAGCACCTCGTGGTGTGGATTTTGACATCTGTCCACCGGTGTTGGAATAAACTTCGGTATCAAGAACAAGTACGTTAATGTTTTTACCCGAAGCAAGAACGTGATCCAAACCGCCGTAACCAATATCGTAAGCCCAGCCGTCTCCGCCCATAATCCAAACGGATTTTTTAACCAGGTAATCTGCAACCGTAATAAGTTCTTTAACTTCAAAAGTCTGCTCAATGTTTTTCAGTTTGTCTTTTAATATTTCAACTCTTTTTCTCTGTTCAAAAATATCGGTTTCCTCTCTTTGAACAGCGTTAATAATATCGTTAACAAGAGCTTCGCCAACCTGAGGAGCAAGTTTAGCAAGAAGGCTCTTTGCATATTCGTTGTGTTTATCAATTGCAAGTCTGTAACCAAAACCGAACTCGGCATTATCCTCAAACAAGGAGTTAGACCAGGCAGGACCGCGTCCTTCGTGGTTAACCGCCCATGGAGTTGTTGGCAGGTTGCCGCCGTAAATAGAAGAACAACCGGTTGCGTTTGCAATAATTGTTCTATCGCCAAACAGCTGACTTACAAGTTTAATATAAGGAGTTTCGCCGCAGCCCGAACATGCGCCGGAGAACTCGAATAATGGCTGAAGGAACTGAGAATCCTTAACGTTTGAGTGGTTAAGTTTTGTTCTGTCAACTTCAGGCAGCGAAAGGAAGAAATCCCAGTTTGCGGATTCTGTTTCGCGCAATGGAAGCTGTTCGGCCATATTGATTGCTTTAAGTCTTGTTTCAGCTTTGTTTTTGGCAGGGCAAACTTCGGTACAAATTCCGCAGCCTGTACAGTCTTCAACCGCAACCTGTAATGAGTAAAGCATGTTTTCGCCAAGCTCTTTACCCTTGAATTTTGTTGATTTGAATGTGGCCGGCGCGTCTTTAACAAGGCTTTCGTCATAAACTTTAGCTCTTATTGTTGCGTGAGGGCAAACAATAACGCATTTGTTACACTGTATACATGTAGCCGGATCCCAAACAGGAATTTCGAGACCGATGTTTCTCTTTTCCCACTGAGCTGTTGCTGTTGGAAAAGTACCATCAACCGGAATCATACTTACAGGAACGTTATCTCCGTCTCCTTCAATAAGTTTTGCTGTAAATGTTTTTACAAATTCGGGAGCCTTATCCGAAACAGGAGCAACAAGTTTTCTTGCACTTGTAACATGGTCGGGCACATCAACACGAAAGAGGTTTGCAAGCGAGTGGTCAACACCGGCATAGTTCATGGAAACTATTTTTTCGCCCTTGCTTCCGTATGTTTTATAAATAGCTTTTTTGATGGCTTCGGTTGCTTTTTCAATAGGAATAATATTGGAAATTTTGAAGAAGCAGGTCTGCATAATTGTATTGATACGTCCGCCAAGACCGCAGTCTGCTGCAACCTTGTAGGCGTCAATAGCGTAAAATTTAATTTTCTTATCAATAATATGTTTTTGAACAATAGCAGGTAAAGAATCCCAGATTTCATCTTTAGGAATTTGGGTATTAAGAAGGAATGTAGAACCTTCTTCGGCGTCTTTAAGAATATCTACCTTATCCAAAAATACCTGTACGTGGCAGGCAATAAAATTAGCCTTATCAATAAGGTAAGACGATTTGATTTCCTTAGGCCCGAACCTTAAGTGAGATGTTGTAGTAGAGCCCGATTTCTTTGAATCATAAACAAAATAACCCTGCGCGTAAAAATCTGTTGTTTCGCCAATAATTTTAATGGAGTTTTTGTTTGCGCCAACGGTACCGTCGGAACCGAGTCCGTAGAACTTGCATTTAATTGTTTCAGGATGTTCCACGCTGAATGACGAATCGTAATCGAGACTTGTATTTGTAACATCGTCATTAATACCAACGGTAAAATGTTTCTTCGGAGAACTTTTCTTCATCTCGTCAAAAACAGCCTTAATCATTGCAGGAGAAAATTCCTTTGAAGAAAGACCGTATCTTCCGCCAATAATTTTAGGGAAATTGAAACCGAGATTACCATCCATAAAAGTTTCGGTAATAGCGTTAACAATATCAAGATAGAGCGGTTCGCCAGCCGAGCCGGGTTCTTTTGTTCTGTCTAATACTGCTATGGATTTTACTGTTTTGGGAAGCGCTGAGATGAAATGTTTAATTGAGAAGGGTCTGTATAATCTGACTTTAAGTACGCCAAGTTTTTCTCCTTTGGCATTCAGGTAGTCTACGGTTTCTTCCGCCGCAGACGCGCCGGAACCCATTAGGATTATTACCCTTTCCGCGTCCGCCGCACCGGAGTAGTCGAACAGGTGATAACTTCTGCCGGTTAGTTTGGCAAATTTATCCATCTGTTTCTGAACAACATCGGGACACGCCGCATAAAAAGAATTTGCAGCTTCTCTTGCCTGGAAATAAACATCCGGGTTTTGAGCAGTTCCGCGCAATACCGGGTTATCAGGGTTTAAAGCTCTCTGCCTGTGCGCGTGAACCAGGTCGTTATCAATCATTTCGCGCATATCGTCTTCGGTAAGCTGTTCAATTTTCATAACTTCGTGCGAAGACCTGAACCCGTCAAAAAAGTGAATAAAAGGGATACGGCTTTCCAATGTGGAAGCCTGAGCAACCAAAGCCAGGTCCATAACTTCCTGAACAGTGTTGGAAGCCAGCAAGCTGAAACCGGTAGAGCGGGCGGCCATAACATCGCTTTGATCGCCAAAAATTGACAATGCCTGCGCGGCCAAAGCTCTTGCAGAAACATGAAAAACAGTGGAGGTTAATTCCCCGGCAATTTTGTACATGTTAGGAATCATGAGCAAAAGTCCCTGGGAAGCGGTAAATGTAGTAGTTAACGCACCCGACTGTAACGAACCATGAACACTAGCCGAAGCCCCGCCTTCGCTTTGTAGTTCACTAACGTGGGGAACTTCTCCCCAAATATTCTTTTTACCCTGGGCGGCCCAGGCATCACACCATTCTCCCATAGTAGATGAAGGTGTAATAGGGTATATTGCACATACCTCATTTACATGGTAAGCCACATACGCTGCGGCTTCATTTCCATCAATCGTTACTTTTTTTCTTTCCATTTATACTTTCCATTTATTAAAATAATTAAGATTAGCCTATTATCTTATCGAAAAAATCGTACCATCGCAAAAATACATAAATTTTTGTTAATATGTTAACCTATTTGCCAAATTTGAGAAAGTTCCGAAGGGAAAATTACTATTTTTCTTTAATTCAAGAAAGCTTTCCCGGCATTTTGCATTATTATTTATGTGAATAAATATGCGACCTGGAGAACCTTTTGTGCATACTTATTAATCCGGCCGGTTCACTGACTATAATAAACTGGTCCTTTTTGCAGGTAATGGACTTCTTTTTCTCCCGTCTTTCCGAATTTCCTGCACTTTAAATTGTCTGTTATTTGTTAAATATTTCAACAGTTTAATTGCTCTCCGGCAGGAGAAAAAAATTTTAAAATTTTTTTAAATTTAATGTTCTATGTTAAGTTTTTTTTGCGTGTATTACAAGTTATTATTCTTTACCACAGTTTTGCCGCGTTACAGATAATTACAATTTATTAGCTCCGTAATGCGGCAAGAAAAGGGAAAGATTAAGGCGCTTTGGGGGAATAACCAATATAAAAAAAAGAGAATTGGTTGGCTTCAATTAAAAATAGTAACTAATTCCAATTGCTGTATGATTATATTGTTCCAAATGAAAGCCGAAAACATTATTATTAAAAGAGTAGTTTGCGCAAAACATAATACCGATAACCGTTTTTGACCCACCTTCAAAAAACCTTGTGTAAATATTTGGGGCGACTTCAAAACTCATTGGAATTGCTTCAATTTTGTAATAAAAGTTTAACGGACATATATTAAAAGCGATATTGGTTGTTCTAAAATCTGTCGCTATTCCCCCTCTAAAAGTAAAATTGAAAACAACCTTATCTATAGAGAATTCTCTGACATCAACTCCCGGTTGAAGTAAAAAATATGTTGTATTTGCCGGAATGAAAGCCAGATAGGCAAACGGCATATATTCACTTAAAAACGATGCAAATTCTACTTTCGGAATATGGATTGTTTCATCATTATCATTATTATTTACAGCAGAGGAGGGCTTACTCAACGAATCGGCTGCGGGCGCAGTTGTTTTAGCAACATTTACATCCAGACTTTCTGTTTTAACTATTTCATCTTTCGATATTGGAAAATCGCCATACTTGTATGTCCTTATTTTTATATTATCGGTTCCCTCGGCTACAATTCGTCCATAAAGCGTATCATTACTTTTCAATATAATTCTGCTCTTTTCAAAATCCTTTTTAGCACCAATTGATTCGTTTTTAATTTCCGCAGAAGAAAATGTTCTGAATATCTGATTATCCCTGAACACCAATATCCCTTTTTCACTATTTCTAATTGCAATAAAACCGCCATAATCTCGCTTCAACAAACTTCCTTCAATTTCTTCACCGTTAATAAGTTCAACAGTAATAGTAGTAGAATCGATTGAGGGGACGAACATGACTTTTTTAATTTTTTTTGTACTAAAAGTCTGAGTACTGAAATCCTTTGAAAGCAATTTTATTTTTGACGAAGTTTTGTCGATTATTGAGCCGGAAACAATTTTCCCGTCTTTCATAATAATTGTATCGGCAACAGATTGCGCCCTTAAAGAAAAAGCCACTGAAAAAATGATGAGAAAAATGTATTTATACATAGAACTACCTAATTTTTTGACAGAAAAACAGAACAATCGTTAAAATCAATCTCCCACGAACAACCATCGACAGATTTCCATTTATAGAAAAGAGCTTTTTCATCCCACCATTTCTGGAACTCCTTGTTCACATTTTGGATGTCATCGGTAAGTTTTTTATACAGTTTTTCATTATCAGGGTCAATGATTTTAAATAGCTCAAGCAAACCGTTTTTTTTCTCAAATATATTTCTAATTTGATCTCGTTCGCTTTCGGTTATTTTACCCACCACCTCAATTCTTTCCATTTTTATCCTTGAGTTTTATCGGTTGAAAACATAGTTTTTTTTACTTTTTCCATATTATACAAATATCCATCTGACCCTTTGATTAAGTCAAAAGGATCAAGGTAATATAGCGCGGGAATTTTATTGATCTCCGGGAAGAATCCCTTATCGTGAAGTTTTATCAACATTAATCCTGCGGCATTTCTTTCGTGATGCGATATTACACATTGTTGATGAGACGGTGTATTCAGTTCCATCGTCATCCTTCCATTTAAATAAATGCATCGTTTGCACTGATAGCAATCGCAAATACTGCAAATGGGAGCATTTTCTATTTCAAGAAGCCTTGAGTTTTTAATATCCAGTCCTTTTTTTAGTGAACCCACTTCATTCTGCGCGTCTGAAAAATAGAACCCCGGACACAAATAAAATTTTCCATTAGGCGCAATTGAAAAATGGGTTATTCCCGCTTCGCAATTATTCATATTTCCAAGAAATATCCTGTCCGTAATAATGCTTACATCCGGCTTTTCGCCTTTACTCAATTTTTTATAAACCAGCTCAGCCAGGTTTTGCAGATTGATTCGGTAATCATTCAAATCGTTTTCGCCGGCTTTTTCCACATCTTTTAATATTACATTTAACCGTTTAAATTTATTCCCGTATTCCGAAATAACTTCATAAAGTATTTTTGTATTAAAAACAGACAAGCGGATGATAAGGTTGAGCTTATTGTTGTCAGGAACAGAGCCAAGGTCTGTATCGTTATCATCCATATCCAGCACACAAATATCTTCTTCCGTAGCAAGATTGATATTTTTAAAAGGCATGATTTTAACATGCGGAAAAGTATCCAGAAGTTCACGGTAACGGGGAGTTAAGGAACAATTGCCATATACTATACTTGCATACAAATCATTCTCGCGACAGAACTTAATACTGCTTTCAAGAACATCAAACGGCATTAATTTTTTTAACGAGCCGTTATTTTCGTAATAGCAAATAGAAGGCGCGGAGTTATCCAATAGAATAATAGCGTATTTCATTTAGTGTTTTCCAAAATCATTTGCAAATTTCCTTATCGTATCTGTTCCAGAAGTAGTTATTTGCCCTTACGCGGGCCTTGTGCATTTTACAGATGTACGTTGCCCTCTGGAAAATTGTATCTGTTGACGCAAAATCGTAATTGCCCCCCTGGCACCAGGCACACCCGGAAGCATATTCGCATTTTATACATTCTTCATTGCTTTGAACACACCGTGTAACCGAAAAGAACGGTCTTAACTTATTTTGATCGATTCCAGTGTCAACACTACCAATTTCGCGTGCCTGTTTGTTCGATAAGGAAAAATCCACAAACCTTATACAGGGGAAAAAAGTACCCTTATAATCTATCGCAAGCATTTTTCCTGCACCGCACCAGTTCTGGTTCTGCAAATACGGGTCCATTGGCAGACCTATATTTCTTTGGAAAAGAGAGCAGAAATTGTTTTTATAAAGCTCGTTCTTTAAAATTTCATCTGCTAAACCAACCAACTGCTCTTCAAATAATATATCGTCATTTTCCTGCCACACATCCTCAAAAACCGTATTCATATTAACTTGTGTAATGCCAATAGACCATAAATGCAAAACACTGTCTTTTATAAAAGGTATGTCATCATGGGAAATTGTAGATTTGGTACTTGCATACGGAAACTGCGATAGCCATAATGGTATATTTTTCACTATCGAGTTATAAGAACCCTTGCCGTTTACAAATATCCTTTGTTTATCGTGTTTTTCTTTGGTCCCATCCAAAGTAATGCTGATGCTCATGTGCGACTTGTTTTTCTCAATATATTCTTGCACAAGTGTGTTGTTATACAGCAAACCGTTCGTGGAAAAATTAAATCTGTAACAATTAAACCATGGATGGTTTTTCAAATACATCTGTTTTTTTATATAATCGCTTATTTCATTTATCAATTCAACTTCCAAAAAAGGCTCACCCCCTATAAATTCCCAGATTGCACCCTGCTCATTAAATAAAATACGATCATCCAGCAGGTAATCAATGGCTTTTTGAGCCGTATTGAAACTCATTTTATTTTTTGAATTTTTCCCGTTTATATAACAATATTTACACCTTAACTGGCAATCTTCGGTGACTATAAAAGTTATATTCTTTGCTGTTCCGTTACCCCAGTCTCCCTGTGGCATTTCTATTCTGTTCGACGGCATTATTTCTCAGCCTCCAAACATACATTCGGATGTACCTTTGCACGTCGCAAGACACCCAATTAAACAAAGAGATGAACATCCGTCACTACAGTGCATTGAGCATGAACTGCACAAACCGGTACAACTTGTTTTGCAGGTTATAGAACATCCAGTCTTGCAGGATCCGGTACAGCTGGTGGTACATGCGGTTTGGCAACCGCCTTTACAGCTGCCCGTACAGCTTGAACACGCGGTTGATTTTGAAGATCCAGAACAGGATGAATTGCACGATGAACAGCTCGATGATGTTGAAGTGCCTGAACAAGATGTACTGCAATTACTGCATCCAGATGAAGTGGCGGAGTTGGAACATGATGAGCAATAATAAGAAGTTGAGCTTCCTGAACAGCTGCTAGAGCATGAGGAAGAACAGCTATTGGAACATGAATTATTATTACTCATATCCGGCGCCTCAATATCCGGGCCGCATCCAGGAAGGTTTATTCCTAAAGAGAGAAATGCCATAAATGGAATTGCTTTTTTTGTAACACTTTTTAGGAATTCCCTTCTTCCAGCGTCAACAATGGAATTTTGATTTTCATGATTTTTCTTTTGTTTCATATATAATTCGGCCTTTTCAGTATTGTATTACAAAATCTTTCAATTCAAATTATTGTTTTAACCCATCTTTCCTTAAAAGCACGCAAATACCTTCCCCTTAAGTAATTGTAAAACTTAAGTTTGATTTTTATTCAAATAGCTTATGAAATAAGGACTTTTGCCCAACCCGAAATAACACTTCGGAAAAACAGTGATGTTATATCTTAGTTACAATAAAATTAACTCTTTCCATCCATAGTCACATAGCATCTTGCATTTTATTAACCCGGATATTTATTAATCAATACTTCACTATGCATATTCGCTTGCCATAACAATAATTTCAAATAATCATATAGATTAATGACAATTAAAATTATTACACACATCAAATTCATTAAGGTTGCATAATTTTTATTATTTTTGCCAAGACATATAAAAAAATTTTAAATACCGGTATCTTTCCCCGGCTTTATTTAAAAACGTTAAAATGCTTTGTCTGCAACTTTAGCGTTAATTGAGTGTGTAAATATATAAGATAGCAATTATTACGCCTTTTTTGTTCTTGAGTTTATATCCAGATAATTCTATTAGGCGGATATTTCCAATAATAAAAACGATTGTCCGAAATTGCTCTTATAATTCAATCAACTCGCGTTACAGTTGAAAATACTATTAATTACAGGTCTGTTATGGAAAAACACTTAAAAATAATGTTGTTCATATTTCTGCTTTGCAGCATTGCCGGATATGCGCAAACGGGAAATGAAGCGGCTATATCTGCAAAAAACAAAAACACTTCGGCGCAAAAAGACCCCGCGACACTGAAAAATTTAATAATTGATAATGGTTCAACTTCCTCTCTTTCAAGAGCCCCACAGGGAAGTATGCGTTATATAAGAACATGCTATATTATTTCGGCCTCTGAAATGGCTTCTGCCGGGATACCGAAAGGAGTAAGATTTTCGAAATGGGGTTTTCATTACAACTCTTGCGGCTATGTGACTGCCACCGGCAACCTGAAAATATATTTGGAAAATACAACAGACGAAAAATGGTCAAAAAACACTACATGGTCAAATGGCTCAACCGGAGTAATTGACAGCATGACAATGGTAAACAACAGTAATGTTACTTTGCCATCGGCGGCGGGCGATTGGGATATCCCCCTTTCAAACGGCTCCGGTTTTATTTATACCGGCGGCGCGCTTTATGTGGCATTTGAATATCAAAACCCCAACGGGCTTTTGTCTGCGGATAATATTGCGGCCTGCAGCAGTTTACTTGTTGGAGGTTCTAATGGATTGAGGAACACTTATTCTACCGCTTCAATGGGCGAAACTCTCTCAAATTCATCTCAACTAAGGCCGGTTACCCGCGCGGTCTATAAGCTTGATAATAATAATGACGCTGCCGTTGATTTAATATACTCATACGGCCAGGTTCCCCTTTCGTTTGGAACTCCGGTAAGAATTTCGGCGCTTATTCAGAATCTTGGCAAAAATACGTTATCCAACCTGAATGCAACTCTTTCCATCAATGGGGCCAATACATTTGCAAGTACAAAGGTAATTCCTGTTATTTCTTCCGATTCCGGCGATGTTATGGTTAATTTCGATGCATTTACTCCAACAGCAAAGGGGATTAATAATGTAACCGTTTCCGTTGATTCCGATGATAACAACAGCAACAATTCCGTATCGTCTGTTATGTCCACAACGGATAGTTCTTATACGTATTGCGACAACTCCGACCCCTATCAGGGGATTGGGTTTAGTTCCGGATCGGGGATGTACTCTGTAAAATATTTCATAAACGGAGCAACTTCAATAGGCTCGGTTACTTTCCGCCTTTTTGATTATTCAGCCAATGTCGGCAAATCTCTTTATGGAACTCTTATGGACAGTACCGGAAATATAATTGACAGAACTCCCAATTACACTGTAACATCTGCCGATCTTGGAAAAGATGTAACCCTGTTTTTTAATAAAAAACTAAAAATTGAAAAACACAACATATTGATTGGCATAGCAGTACCAACAAGCGGGTTTTACCCTGTATCCACGCAGCAGGAAAACCCCTTGCGCGGTAAAACATTTTATACTTCCGAAGAATCGGGTTACAACCTCCGCGAAATTGCCACTTTTGGCCGCTTTATGATTGGAGTCAATTTACCTGGCGTTATATTGCCCGCGCCTGTTGCCGTTCAAACACAGGATTATTCTGTCCGCAGCATTTACGCTGTCTGGTACACTGTAACCGGCGCCGCCAAATACTATTTAGATGTTGCCACCGACAATCAGTTTAACAATTATCTTCCCGGTTATCAAAATCTTGAGATTTCTTTAAATAGCTCTAATTATTCTCATTTAGGTAATGAGAGTTATTTTTACATTAATGGATTAACAGGCAACACGACTTATTACTACAGAGTGCGTTATTCAGACGGGCAGAATTTAAGCCCAAACTCAAACACAATCGGCATAAAAACATTAAGCGAAAACTTGCTAAAACCATTACGTTTCAGAGCCGGCAGCGGATTTAAAAATTCCATTCCTTTGAATTGGTTAAGGCCGGAATACAGTTACAAAAATGCTAAAAAAGGAATAAACACAGACGCAATAAACAGAGTGTTTACACAAAACAAATCTTCGGTTCCCGATTCAGATAAATCTCAAGTAGTCAGTTATTACGTCATTTACAGAAAAGCGCCCGGAGAGAATTATAAGTTACTGGCTTCATCAAAAACCAATAGTTATATAGATTCCTTGGTTGTACCGGGATATACCTATTACTATAAGGTTTCCGCCATGATCGACAGTCTGGAAGGGCCGGCCTCCGATGAAGTTTATGCAGCTTGTAATAATGAGGGATTCAGGTTTAATATCCCTAATGGACATATTACACCAACAATGGACGGCAAGATAAGCAGTGGAGAATGGACAGATGCAATGCAGGTAAATATAAAGACAAATCTTGGTTATTTTGAATCGGCTTCCTCAACTATCCCGTCTAAAAGCGTAATATGTTATATGAAAAAATTGGATAACTATTTATACATAGCCATAGACGATAATAATGACATTACAAAATCAATTTCTGACCAGGTGGGAGTTTATTTCGATCTTAACAAAAACGGCAAATTCGATCCCGGCGAAGGCAACATGTGGTTTATCGATACTCTTGGCACAATACCTGATGCCGAATATAGGGAAATTACCGGCACATATCCCGATCTTACATTTTCAGATTCAGTTCAAACACATATAGACGGTGCGTGGGGGTATTCAACCCTTGCAAACTCCCACCGGAACTGGGAACTTAAAATTGATATGACTACGAGCAAACTTAAACCAGCCGATGGTAAAACTTTAAGGATGTTGCTTTTTGCGTATGATGATAATACTATCAAAAGCGTTTTTGACGCCTTTTGGCCCGATGGCTGCGTTTGGACCGCCCCACAGACTTACGCGGACATAACTTTAGGCGATACCATATCAACTACTCCTATTGCCTATCAGGCAACATCTGTGCTTGCAAAAAGCTTTACAGCAAATTGGTCTGTTGTTAGCGGGGCAAATAAATACTACCTGGATGTTGCTACCGACAGCCTGTTTACAAGCTGTTCATCAGGATATAACTGCAAAGAGATTTATGGAACTACTTATACGGTTACAGGCTTAACACCCGGCAAACTATACTTTTACAGAGTGCGTTCCTGCGCTAATGTTTTTATCAGCCCCAACTCCAATATAATCAGCGTTACAACGCCACAAACAGACAGCACATTGATTCCACAGAACTTCATGGCTTTCAGCGGGTATAAAAATTGCATTCCCTTAAAATGGGATGGAACATTAAACAAACCTGCAACTTCTAATCTTCTGACCGCAAAAACCAGCAAGGCCATAGTTAATAAGACCGGAGGTTTAATTCTGCCTGACAATAAACCCGAAGCCGTTAATGTTTTCAGGATATACAGAAAACCCGCCGGTGGAGAGTATCAGTTAATTGACAGTTTAACATACGATTATTTTTTAGATACGCTGGTAACTCCCGGCGCGACTTATACTTACAAAGTCAGCGCGGTAATATATGGCGTAGAAAGCGGTTTTTCGCAAGAATCCAGCGCAGCCTGCAATACCAAGGGCATTGTAATATCAGTACCATCAAGCGCCATAACCCCAAAACTTGACGGAACAATGGATAACAGCGAGTGGGCAGACGCGGTACAGTTCAGTATAAAAAATGAAATAGGAATAGGCAATGGCGCTCCATCCAAAGATGTTATATGCTTCATGAAAAAAGTAAATGACAGCTTATTTGTTGCCGTCAGAGACTATAACGATGTTGTCTCAAATTTAAAAGACAAATTGTCTTTATATTTTGACGCCAATGATAATAGAATTTTAGATAATAACGATGGCGATTTTATCATTTTAGATTCCTTAAAAAGCTCTCCTTCCAATTTTTACGAAAAGATGGTTGAAGATCCTCCATATTTCGATATAGTAAGTTCCATATACAATCCTACCGGATTTACATCCGCTTCTTCATTGAACAAAGGATACAGGGAATGGGAATTTAAAATTGATTTGGTTAACAGCAAACTATATGTAAATAACGGCAATACTTTTGGGTTTTTATTTATTGTTTCCGATGCCGGAACCGGAATAAAGGATGGTTTTTGGCCAAACGTGTTTATAGCGCCCAGGCTTTTTGCGGAAGCAACATGGAGTAACGGACCAGTCACCGGTCACTCCATAATGGGAAACATAACTTACTCCAATTCCGCAAAAACTCCAATGGCCGGCGGTAAAGTTTATCTTACTACCAATGGCGGTACTATTGATTCAACAATAACCGCTCAGGATGGGAGTTTTTGCTTTAGCTCTGTTCAGAACGGCTCCTATAATTTGAAACTATCCGGTATGCCCACATGGGGAGGCGTTAATTCCACAGACGCGTTATACTTACGGCAGTTTGTTATTGGTGCTCGCATGCTCGATTCCCTGCAATTAAAGGCCAGTGATGTAAATTTATCCGGCGCAATTAACAGTACGGACGCGTTGCTTATACGCCAAAGAACTGTTGGACTAATAAATACATTTATGGTTAGCGATTGGATTGCGGAAAATCCTTCAGTAATTATCAACAATGCCGATTACAATGTTAATATACGTTGTTTATGCGCCGGGGATTTGAACGGCTCATATATTCCATATCTGGCAAAAAGTCACTCCGCTATTGCTCTTGTTCGCAAGGGTGAGGCCGGAATAAACTCAAACAAACAAATTGAGCTGCCCGTAACTATTAATACCCCATTAAAAATTGGAGCAATTACTTTAATGCTGGATTATTGTTCGGCAAATGTTGATATAACAGGAATAAAAAGTAAGATCAACGGGTTAGCTTATACAATTAGTAATGGAAAAATAAAAATTGCCTGGGATGATACAACTCCGGTTGCTTTCAAGGAAGGGGAAAGCATACTTACGCTAATAGCTGAGCCGAAGACTGATGTGGAAAAAGCTTCTGATATACAGTTAACTCTTGATAACGAAAGCGAGTTAGCAGACGAAAACGGAAATATTCTTGAAAACATTTCTCTCAGTATTCCATTTGTTGTTGCAAACAGTGTTACGGAATATCAATTAATGCAAAACTACCCAAATCCGTTTAATCCTTCCACAACAATAAAATATGCATTACCGGCAGATAGTTTTGTTGATATATCTGTCTGCAATATTTTGGGACAGCGGGTTAAAACTCTTATAAATGAAATAAAGCAAAAAGGTTCTTACGAACTGAAATTCGAAGCAGGTAATCTGCCTTCAGGAATTTATTTCTATATACTTACAGCAAAATCTTTGGATGGATCTAAAAACTTCCAGCAGGTTAACAAATTGGTAATAATGAAATAACCCATTTCGGCAGGAAGCGATAAATAAATCGCTTCCTGCGTTGCTATTTAGCCGCGTAATTTTTTAACTTTTATTCCCCCTTTTCAACACATTTTAATAATCCATTAAGTTCGTATTATTTGTTTGTCTGCGGCAACCTATTATTTGTTCATTTTTTACCGTTATCTTTCAACCATTATTTCATACATATTTGCTTTTCATCATTAAAAAACGGGGTTTCATCATAAATTAAAACCGTGTTACTATTTAAATAGCTAATTTGACAGTGTAATTATTAACAGAAAAAGATTAAGTGTAAAGATGAATTTTCAAGAGGCGGAACAAATCGGCAGCGCAAAAAAAGAAAATATTGTAAGCAGTCTGGTATTTAACATAATAATTCCGGTGGTAATACTTTCGCAGTTAAGCGCCCACGAGTTTTTTGGCCCTGTAACCGCGTTGATACTGGCAATACTTTTTCCTCTCGCTTACGGGCTCTACGATTTTTCATTCAAGAAGAAAAAGAATTTTATAGCCATACTTGGTTTTGCAAGCATTCTGTTAACCGGTTTAATCGGGCTTATGAAGTTTCCGCCCGAAATGATAGCCGTTAAAGAGGCTGCCGTTCCTTTTGTAATTGGCGTGGTCAATCTTGTTTCGGTTGGCACCAGCTATCCGTTAATTAAAATCTTCATCTATAACAAAGAGCTGATGGATGTTGAACGCATAGATAAAATACTTGAGGAAGACAATAAGCATGTGGATTTCGAAAAGCTGATTGCAAGAGCTTCGGCGCTTTTATCCGGTTCGTTTTTTTTCTCGGCCGCTCTTAATTACATTGTTGCCAGAATAATTGTTACGGGATTGCCCGGCACAGTACAGTTTAACGCCGATCTCGGCAAAATGGCTTTAATTCACCTGCCTGTTATTGCCGTTCCGTGCACATTAATTACAGGTTTGATATTTTGGTATTTGTTGTCATCTGTAAAAAAGCTTACAAATTTGCCTGCTAAGGAACTGTTTTCGGAAAAATTAAAAGCTTCTCTTAAAGAAGACGCCGAAAATATTTAGTTGACAACTTAATAGTTATAATTATCTCTCTTGCTCCATCAGGTAAAAGCCCTGTTAAGTCTTGAAAAAAAAGATTTATTCCAAACGCTTAAAGTAATTCTTTAACCGCTCGCGTAATGGCTCTTGTTTAAATAAAAACCATTTCTTAATTTAGAGCATAAATAGGCCGGGCTCCAAAAAACGCCCGGGCAGAAAAGTATTTATAAAATTTCAGGAGAGGAGCCATGTTAACGCGCAGAAAGTTTTTCAAATCTGTTGCAATAGGGGGTATAGGCGCAACGGTGCTTACCCCAAAAGTTACAAACGTTTTTGCAAATATAACGCCAGAGGAAAAAACGCCAACCAACATTAAGGATGTTGAAAAATACCCCCGTACACAAAACTCAATGCCGGGTAAATATCCCGCAAAAGTTGTTCAGGTTATGAACAATAAATGCACATCCGAGAATAAATTCGTACAAAGCGAAATAGACAAAATGGTCAACGATGGAATGCTGAAACTAACCGGCGAAAGCGATATTAACAAGGCCTGGCTTCAGTTTGTTTCGCCCAACGAAAAGATTGGAATTAAAGTTAATCCCGTTGCAGGAATAATGCTCTCCACAAGTCCCGAAATTGTAATTTCAATTATAAGCCAGTTAAAAGCGGCAGGCATTCCTCAGGAAAATATTGTTATATGGGATAGGCGCGAGTTTGAACTGCCCGAAGCGGGTTTTACAGAAGAACGTTTTCCGGGAATCAGAATTGCCGGAACCGAAAGAAAAGATAAAGCCGGTTCTTTTTATGACGATAAAGGTAAACTTTACGGCGAGGAAATGATTGACAAGGATTGGTATTACTGGGCCGATATTGAAGATAAATATGACGCCGAAACTTTGCCTTACATGATAAATGAAGGCAAGTATTCCTATTTTTCTAAAATTTGTACACAGCAGGTAGATAAGATAATAAATGTTCCTATCCTAAAAAACGCGGGAGCATCCATAACCGTTTGCATGAAGAACCTCGCGTTCGGTTCAATAAGCAACACCGGCAGGCTTCACAAAACACTCTGGTCCGAAACATGCGCCGAAGTCTGCGCCTTTCCTCCGCTCAGAGATAAGACCGTGCTTAATATTGTAGATGGAATTAAGGGCTGCTTTAACGGCGGGCCTGAAGCGAAACCTCAGTTTATTACTGAATTTAAAACCGTGCTTTTGGGCACAGACCCGGTTGCGGTGGATAGAATTTGTTTTGATGTAATTTCAAAAAAACGAATTGAAGAAAAGATACAGAAAGAAGAATCGCCCAAAGGAAGAAAGTTTATGGAACTCGCTTCGGCGCTTAAACTTGGGGAAGCGGATATTGCAAAAATTGCGCTCGATAAAATTGAGTTATAACTCATGAAAAATATACTTGTAAAAGCTCTGGTTTACGTTGCAGTTCTTTTCTGTGGGACGCAGGTTTTTGCACAACAGGAGTTTCCTTCTGTTGCCGAAAGCGATATTGCCGGTCTGAAAATACAAAACCGTTCAACCTATGACGGCAACTCCCTTTGGGGATATATAGACGGGGGAGCGGATTTATATCTTGAGTATGGCTTTAAAAAACTTGAAGGAACCGACGCCGGGTTGAACGGAGTTAAATACAGAATTGATATCTACAAAATGTCCGATTCGGAATCGGCTTACGGTATTTTTTCTATTTTCAGTTTTAAATGCCTTCAGCAGGATTTGCCTATTGCTTATTACTGCGTTGCAAAATACCAGATTCAGTTTGCGCAAGGGGAGTATTACGTTTCGGTTATAAACGATAAAGGCGATGATGCCGCGCAAAAAATGTCTGTTAAAATTGCAGAAGCTGTTTTTAAGAAAATCAATTCTCCCGAGCTGAAACTGCCCGGTTTATACAATATACAAGAACTCAAAGACTACAAAGGCAGTCTCAAATTTATTAAAGGACGGCTAGGGGTTCAGAACGGTGTTCCGCAATGGGAGGATATGTTCTCTAATGCCGCCGGTTATACATTTTATGTTATGCCTTTAAATTTACCCAAAGGGGATATTGAAATTGCGCTTATTGTTTTTCCGAACGCGAACGAACTCGCTCAGTTTTTTGAAAAGAACAAATTTAAAATACCTGCGGAAAATTCAAGCATATCATTTAAGAACGGCGCTGATGAATTTACAATATGGCAGACAAACAACAGCAGCATTGTTCTTATGGAGTCATCGGCGGAAGAGAACGCCACAAAAAATATAAAAACCGCCATAGATAATTTTCTTCTCAGCAAGCATTAGTTTTTTAATTTCACTGAGCATGGAGTGGTCCATGCTCAGCGGAGAAGCGTGTTTTTGCAATCCCAATTTATCGGGAGATGCAACCTTATTGCTGGTACAATATGCTACTGCAAACAGTTGATTGCTCCCGACAAGCCGGGACAAGCTCCGCTTGAAAGGATACATTTTTTTCCACATAGCAGGTATGTTCCGTACTGTACCCACATTTTTTGAAGCTGGTCGCCGACCAGTTTCTACACGGAAATGCAATATATTTGTTTGCAAATGTACCAGTAAGTAAATGGACTGGAAGTGTAGTAGAATCGGGTCGTTGACCCGATTTACAACAAGTGTGCTTGTGGGTGAAAATTTCATCAGCAATACCGGAACTAAAAAAATAAAAAAACGTCTAACCATTAAAAGCTTAATAAAAGCATCTATTTACATATATTAAAATCACAGGGCAGATATGAAATTTTTGGTACTGACCGCCACAATTCTTTTTTCCTTATGCGCGTTTAATTACGGACAGGAAATTAATTCGTACAATTTAAATGTTAAAATAAACGTTGCAAAGCGCAGCGTTGAAGTTTGCGGAGACGTAAATCTCAACTATCAGGGGCACGATACTGTTTCGTTTATATTATGGAAAAACACCAACATACATGAAATTAAAAGCGGTGGCAAAAACTTAATTTATAATTTTGATACCGCCGCTAAATCTCCGGTTATATATATACAAAACGGTAAAAAGCTTACCGTTGTACGCAACAAAAGCAAAGAAGATACGGGTTCATTTTACTTTAATTACACCTGCGATATGCACGATGTAACGGGTTGGGGAAAATCGTTTACGGATGAATGGGTTGAAATGGGATATTACAGCGCGTGGTTTCCGGTTAATACACGCAGTAATAATTTCACATCGGAATTAAAAGTTACCATAGACAGCGGCTATATTGTTTCCGGTTCCGGCATTGTTACAAAAGAAAACGATACCTGGAAAATTTCCCAGCCATGGGCTGGTTTCGATAACGTAATCATTGCTTCCAGGGATATTAAAAGCAGAACCCTACAGGAAGGGAATAGTAAAATAGAAGTAGTCTACGCGACTTTTTCTGAAAGCGGAATAGACTCCATTCTGTTAACATGCAAAGAGGCTTTTGAATATTACAAAAATCTTTATGGCCCTAAAGACGGGACCTATATGAAATTTGTTTTGCCCCCGGTTGAATCGAATGGCGGCGGGTACAGCAGAAAAAACTTTATTGTATTAAGAGCAAAGGAATACGACCTTTATACAATACGGGGAATAGCCCACGAAATTGGACACTTTTGGTGGCACAATGCAAGCGCCACAACCTGGCACGATTGGCTGAACGAATCCTTTGCCGAATACAGTCAGCTTTTGTTTGTACGCCACAAACTGGGTGATAAAACATTTAACGAGCTGCTTGATGAATACGGGAAAAGCTCTAAAAAAACTCCTCCCATCTGGGGAATTGACAGGGCAAGGCCCGAAGCTTATTCGGCGTTATACGAAAAAGGTTCTTTAATACTAAACGAGTTTAAGGATAAAATAGGCGAGCAGAAATTTTTTAGTTTCTTACAGTTGCTGATTCAAAAGGACATTACAAAAACAAACGATTTTCTTAACCTTGTTGAAAATGAGTTTTCGGTTGATATGAGAAATTGGTTCGAAAAGAAATTAAAATCTTAGTCCCGTTTTTGTATTAAGCATAAACAACAATGTCATGTTGCAGAATTATTTTCTGCTTAGCAAGCATTAGTTTTTTTATTAACTTCCTGAGCATGGAGTGGTCCATGCTCAGCGGAGAAAAAAGTGTTATTGCAATTCCGACTTATCGGGAGAAACAATCTCATTGCTATTACAAAGAGTCTCAATAAACAACGCGTTTTCCGCAGCGCACCGGAGTGATCCGGCGCTGCCGGGATGTGTGGAAAAATTTGGAAAATAAAATTATAGATGATATGGCGCAGAATCGGGTCAGCGGCCCGATTCTACGTAAAACAATACTTAGCCTGTAAAATTTACAATTCGCAGTAAAGCCCGTCGTTGGATAAGTTTTTACACGGGTAACGCCACTCGCTTTTATTTCCCTCAAATAAATTAAACGATTCCTCCGGGCCCCATGTGCCGGCAGGGTAGCCATATACTTTAATGGAGTGATTATCTTTCCATTCTTTCAGAATCGGATCGACAAAACGCCAGCAGGCTTCAACGGCATCGCTGCGCGCGTAAAGAGTAGCATCGCCAAGAATGCAATCGAGCAAAAGCCTTTCGTAAGCCGAAGGAAGATATACGTGAGATAAATCGGAATAATGAAAATCCATATTTACATTCTGAATATTAAAACCCGCGCCCGGCAGTTTCATGCCAAATTTAAGCAGTATCCCCTCATCGGGCTGCACTCTGATTATAAGCTGGTTTGGCGTTTGTCCGCAGCTTTCGTTGCTGAACAGTCTGTGCGGCGTTTCCTTAAAATGTATAACCGCTTCAGTTACGCGCGTAGGCATACGCTTACCGGCGCGTATGTAAAAAGGCACTCCGCTCCACCGCCAGTTATCTATATAAAATTTAATAGCCGCAAAAGTTTCCGTACGCGATTCCGGGTCAACCCCTTTTTCCTCGCGGTAGCTTTTAACCTTTTCGCCTTTTATAGTGGCTTCGGTATACTGCCCACGCACAACGAACTTTTCCACTTCATCCGGCTTTATTGGGCGCAGAGCCTGAAAGACTTTAATTGTTTCGTTACGTACCGAAGTTGAATCGAACAGGGCGGGAGGTTCCATCGCAATCATGCCTGCAATCTGCATAAGATGGTTTTGTATCATATCCCTTAACGCGCCGGAAGTTTCGTAATAGCCGCCCCGGTCTTCAACGCCAATAAACTCGGCGGCGGTTATCTCAACATGGTCAACATAATTTCTGTTCCACAACGGCTCGAATATTCCGTTGGCAAAACGGAGAGCCATTACATTCTGTACTGTTTCCTTGCCAAGGTAATGGTCAATGCGGTATATCTGCGATTCATCAAATATGCTTTGCAGATTTTTATTTAAAGCCAGGGCCGAGTCCAGATCAAGTCCGAAGGGTTTTTCAACAATAAGCCGTTTCCAGCCGGTTCCGTCTCCCTGTTTATTTAAATTATACGCACCAAGGTTACGCGCAATAGGTTCGTAAAGAGCGGGGGGAGTGGCAAGATAAAAAATTACGTTGCCGGCCGCGTTTATTTTCAAATCGAGTTCATCAATCTTATTCCTTAAATTGCCATATTCCTGTTGTACCGAAGTATTTACAGAAACATAGTAAAGGTTAGTTGCAAACTCAGAAAGTTTTGCCTGGTTAACGGGTTTGTTTTCAGAAAACTCGTTGACTGATTCGAACATGGAAGTTCTGAAAGTTTCATCATTAAGTCCGGTTCTGCTAACACCGAGTATGGCAAAAGTCCTGGGTAAGAGATTTTGTATATATAGATCGTACAGCGCCGGTATCAGTTTGCGCTTGGTAAGGTCTCCGGACGCGCCAAAAATTGTAATAACACAACTATCTTCAGGCATAAAATTGTCCTTTATAATTTTGTCATATCCATTGCGTGACTCAGAAAAAGAAGAAAAGTGCAATTATAAACACACAATATGTTTGTTTTATTGATAAAACAAAATATAGAGGGGCTGCGTTCAAAAAGCCAACAAAAAATAAATTCCCTTCTTTGTATTTTTAGCAATACCGGTGCATCCACAAAAGAGGTGGCAAAATATAAAACTGATTAGCCATACTGTCTTTGCGAGGAGTCCGCGACGTTACTTGTCCCGATTTATCGGGAGCAATCTCATTGGTGTTATTACAGAATACAGTTATTAACGAGATTGCCCCCGACAAGCCGGGGCAAGTTTCGCTTCGAAGACTTCGCTCGCAAAGACAGTATATATTATTTTAGCCCAATTTTTTCGCCACCGAAATTATGGTTGTACCGCAATACCGGCTATTTCAATTTTCCATGGAGTAAATAAGAAATTCCTTTTACATCGCTACAAAGAAAGAAAACTTCGTTATCGAATACCGCGCCCCCAAGAAAACCCAAACCCCAGTCCGCCTTATAAATAGTCTGCAAGTCCGTTCCATTATAATGGCCAACCCCATCATTCATAAAAACAAAAAAATCCTTAATACTTCGTCCGTATAAATATCCGGTTGAATACAATGCATATCCGTTCAAATTAACCACCGGAATAAATTCTCCGTTCTGTAATGAGTGTATTTTATTATTGAAAGCAAAATAAAGTTCATTACCCGCCAATAATATACCGGCCTCATTATAAGGGGCTCCTTTTCCCAAATACAGTCTTTTTAATTTTTCCCCGTTACATTCGTAAAAACCGGAGGAATCTTCCGCGGACTTGCCAGTTTTATATGCCTTCAAATACAAATTGCCCCCTGTATTTATTCCCGTTCTAACACCCATAAACTGAACATTTTCACTCGGTTTCACAACATATTTCCAACAGTCTCCGTCATAGCGCAATATAACAGCTAGCAAAGAGTCATGGTTTATAGTTTCCGCACTACCCGCGGCGAATAAACCGCCATTTTTTTCTCCCCATATATCATTAATATATACTTTTCCATATCCGGGCAGCGTAAGGTCGGCGGCTTTTCTTAATTGCCCTCCCTTATAAAGCCAAATAGCGTTGTTATTGTCGGCAAGCCATATTTCATCAGAACTCAAACCAAATGCGGCTTTAACCGGAACATTTGCAGAGACGGAAGATAATGTTTTTCCATCAAAATGCAGCATTCTGGCCCCGGCATCGCCATTATCCGAAAAGCACCATACATTTTGCGGTGAGGTTCCACAAAGGATATTATAATTATTTGAGGAATTTATTTTGCTTAATGTATCCACTGTCCATACATAATCGCGCCTTCCCGGCAGTGGAGCCTCCAGAACCTGATTTATAACCGTACTATCGTTGCAATTCATTTGAAAAACAGAAATCAGAATTAATATAAAAAACGACAAGAGATTTTTAATTTTAGTTTTACACATTTTATTGACAATTTCAGATTTAATAAAAGACAAAAATGGAGAAGAGAACTTGCAATAATTTCATTTCCCCTTATATTTTAATATTTATTAAACTAAAAATAAAAGACCGGATTGTCAAACCAACAAATGTTATCAACAATTGCTCTGCTTGCTTTTATAATATTATAAAGGCGTTTTGGTTTAATATACGAAGTAAAAGCGCAAACTGCGCGTAACCTCCAACAATCATGAGTGGGAATATTTTGAAGAACAATTTTTTTTAAGTATTTTTTACACCTTTGATATTAAAATCAGGCAGCATGGAATCCATAAAAGAAACATCGCGCAAAGAATACCTTTCGCGCATCAACAAAGTAATTGAATACATAGAGGACAATCTTTCGGGCGACTTGTCGCTCGAAAAGCTTTCGAGCGTTTCGTGTTTTTCTCCATTTCACTTTCACAGGGTCTTCCACGCGTTTATAGGCGAAACCCCAAACGATTTTGTTGCAAGAATACGGGTTGAAAAAGCGGCCGTACAGCTTAATTATAACCCCGATGAAACCGTGACGGAAATAGCTTTCAAATGCGGATTCAGCTCTTCTTCGGCATTCGCGCGCGCTTTTAAAAAACGCTTTGGCTGCAGCGCAACCGACTGGAAAGATGACAAAACAAACGCTAATAAAATTAGCAAGATAGGTATAACGGAGAGCAAGAACGGGAAAGAGCAGGGGCTGGATAACCCATATTTTGAGGATGTAATTAAAAACATTTCCCAAAACAAAGAGGTTATAAAAATGGAAATTGAAGTAAAAGAAATGCCAAAATTTCATGTGGCGTACATTACAACTTATGATGGCTATAACGATAACATAGGCATAGCCTACGAAAAACTTTGCCGCTGGGCCGGTCCGCGGGGTCTTTTCCGTCAGGATACCAAGTTTATAGGAATAGCTTTCGACTGGCCCGATGTTACCCCGCAGGATAAATGCCGCTACAGCGCCTGCATGACGGTTCCTGAAGGAACAGCTCCTGAGAAAGAAATAAACATAAAGGATATTCCAGCGGCCAAGTGCGTTGTTTCCACATACAGCGGGCCAAAGTCCGGTATATCAAAATTCTACGATGAATTGTTTAATGTTTATTTAGCGGAAAACGGCTTTTTACCAGATGATATGCCGGCTTACGAAATCTACATGAATGACCCCAAAACAGACCCGGAACAAAAGTTTGTTATGCAGGCCTGCATTCCTGTTAAACCGTTATAAGAGATTACAGATACTCTTACCCCAAAGGTGACTTTTAGTTTTTATAAATAAGTATAAACCCCAGGGAGCAAACTTTTCAATACACAAAACAAACAGGCCGTCCCATTAATTTTAAGACGGCCTGTTTATTTAACCAATAACCTGTTTCAAAGTTTTATCGAGCAGATTCCAGATTTCGTCAATCCATTCGTCATGTTCCGGCTTCATTAGTACCGAACGCAGAGCTGTTATTGTTTCGCCATCCTTCTTTATCCCGGCGGCGTCCAGATCGAATAAATGTACCGGCAATTCCGTCAGCGCAAGATGCAGATTGTTTTCCGCGCCCTTTTCGAACACAGCCCTTGCCAATTCGGAAGCCTTTGTAACCGACTCCGCTTTAACCGCCCAAACTACAATATCAAGTTCCGGTTCAGGCCCGGTTAAAAATCTTTCATCAGTTTTTATTTTGCCGTACAGGTTAAAAGCTGCTTTGGCGCATAAATCCAGTCTTCGCGAAAACTCCCCGCCTTTAATAAGAGGAAAAAGTTTTTGCGTACACCACAGCGCAACTGCCGCCGCTCCGGGGCGCGAGCACTCAAGACTTATTTCTCCCAGATGCAGCTCGGCTGAACTGAAATACGTATATGGCGAGTGATGTTTATAATACACGCCAACCGAAGGGTCCTTAAAGATTACGGAACCGCATCCGTAAGGCTGCATTCCGTGTTTATGCGGGTCAATTACAATTGAATCGGCCTGACCTATAACGCCAAGTTTTTCCTTAACCTGGTTTTGCAGTTCACTGGCCAGAATAAAATAACCGCCGTAAGCGGCATCGGCATGAACCCTAAAACCGTATTTGTTCTTCAGCTCCAGAATTTCGGACAATGGGTCAACAGCCCCCATGGCTGTAGTGCCAATAGTTGCAACAACCGTACCCACATTTCCCTTATCAAGTTCTTTCTTTAAAGCCTCAATATCCATAATGCCGTTTTTATCGGTTGGAACGGAAGCAAATTCAAGTCCCAGCACCTCGCTCATTCTCTGGTGCGAATAATGCGCCATTTGCGAAGCCACAATTTTTTTACCGGGTTTAACTTTACCGGCAACCCAAAGGGCTTCAATATTAGCCATGGTTCCGCCCCCCGTTAAATGGCCCAAGTGTGTCTGCCATCCAAACATGGCGGCTATTTGCGCTACGGCTTCTTTTTCCATACCGGAACTTTCGCGGCCTCCATCCAAAGCGTGGTTATTGGGATTTATATACATTGCAAGCATATAGGCAAGCCGGGCAATATCGTGCGGGGGTTTTAACATTTGTCCCGCGTAAAGTGGATGAAAATACGGATAATTGTTTTTCATTTTTTCGGCCGCAAGTAAAAGTATTTCTTCAACTTTTTCTTTCTCGTCACCGTTTTGTGTTTTACAGGCAGGCAAAATTTCAAAGCCCTGGCCAAGTTTATTTAGGGCTTTTTGTAAAATTTCAAGTCCGCTGTTTTCAAAATAATTATTTTGGTTTTGCATAATTTCGCTGTTTTTTATTCCAATATAAATTTTTTACAAAACCTGTAAAAGGGTAAAAATTGGTTTAGTTGCCCCCAGTTGGATCTTAAAAAAATAAAATCATTGTGTTTAAGATAGCAATACCAAATCATATATTTTTGTATTATTTTATACAATTGGAAAATACTTTACACTTATTGTGAATAAGAAATGTACAAGAACTGTTTTCTTCCTTTAGTAATTACTATTATAATATCATCATGTCTTCTTCGGTCTCAAAGCTTTTCTGTAAAAAATTATACTGAAGAAAGCGGACTTGAAACACAAAACGTTAACGCCGCGGCGCAGGATATGCAGGGGAGAATGTGGTTTGCCACCGGTAAAGGGGTTTCCGTTTACGATGGCCTTTCATGGAAAAATTACGCCCCTTCCGATGGTCTGCCCAAAGAGAATTACAGCAAGCTTATTATTGATGATAACGGAACGGTTTGGGCTTTTCCTAAATTTCTTTCAAAACAGGCCATGTATTTTGCAAAAGGAAAATGGAACAGGCTGCCAGTTGCAAATATCAGGGGAGTTGATACATCCGAAATAAACTCGCTGGCATTTATTCGCTCCGGCAAAGTTATTATTCTATGCGCGGGCACGCATAATGGCGCTTTTTATTTTAAAGACAATACCTGGAACAAACTGTCTGCAAATAATGGTTTGTTATCGAATTTTGTTATCTCATTATCTTCCGATTCTCAAAAATTCTATATTGCCACTTCTGCCGGGTTATCAGTTTTTGACGGAAATAGGGTTGATAACAGTCTTAACCTTGCGCTAAAAAACAAAAAAAATCTGCTTGCCACAAAGCCGATAAAAGATGAAGCCGGAAAAGAAACATTGTGGCTCCTTGGCCAAACATGGGTAGGCAGTATTTCTGCCGGAAAGCTCTCGTGCGTCAAAACAAAATTCGATTTGCATGGCCTTTTTGAAGACGACCATATATTGTTTGAAGTTTCTCACAGAGACAGAATCTACTTTGGCAACAAATTTGCAAAGTTTGTAATGAATAAATACACGGGTAGAATTTCTCCTTTGTTAAAAGATAATGGCTTTTCATCAAATACCGCTACTTCGGTTTTTGTTGATAAGGAGGATAATGTATGGTTTACAGATTTGCGCGGAATTGATAAACTTAACAATTTCATGTTCAGGAATTACTATACTTCAACCGGACTTTTATCCGATGAAGTTACTTCCTTATGCGATCTGGGCAACGGCAATTACGCTTTTGGCCACCCGGCCGGGCTTACAATTTTGCGTGACGGAAAGTATAAACATATTAGATTTTCGGATTTTAATATTAGTCTCTTTTCATATCAGCGGGTTCTTGATCTGGCAAAAGACAAGCATGGAAATATTTGGGCAGCCGCTTCGCAACAGGGAATTTGCAAAGTGTCTCCCTCCGGAAGTATCAAATGGATAAAAAGTAAAAAAAACGAATCGTTTTCATCGGTATTGGTTACGCCAGACGGAATTCTTTGGGCGGTTTCGGATAAAGGCCTTTATAAAATTATTGATGACCGGCTTAATAAAATTCCTGAAACTTTAACTCATAATGCGGATTTCAGAAAAATATTTTCTTTTGGTAACAACGATATTTATTTTACTTCCTTTCACGGAGTGTTAAACTTCAGAAATGGAAAATGCAAAGACCTCTTCGATTCCGTCAACATTCACAATTTTTCCAGAAGCGTTTTTTGCCTGCTTAAGCTCGATAAAAACAGCTTCCTTATTGGCGCCGAAGACGGATTGTTTTTGCTTAAAAACAAAACCTATACAAAAGTTAATATAAATGGAGTTACTATCAACCGCCCTGTTTTTGCTCTGACTAAAGATAAGCGTGGAAACATTTTTATAGGAACAAATGAAGGGTTTTTAAAATGGGAGCCAGGCGATATTCTGCACGTATTTAACATCTCAAACGGATTGGCGGGAAGAGAAATTAACCGTTCCGCTTTTTTAATTGACCAGCATTCGGACTTGTGGGTGGGAACGGACAGAGGGCTTTCCAGATTTTCGGGCGATAACTTCAGAATCAATACGCCTTTGCCAACCATTGAACTTAAAACCATTGAACTTGCAAACGGTACTACTTTTCCGTTAACTCATAATATAAAATTAGATAGCGATCAAAACAGCTTTTTTGTTTCCTTCTGCGGTATTTCATTTATTGATGAAAAGGCTATTGAATACAAAATAAAACTTGAAGGTTTCGATAAGGACTGGATTAAAATTTCACAGGCTCAAATTGGCAAATTCCGTTACACAAATTTACCATACGGCAGTTTCAGGTTGGTTGTAATGGCCCATAACAAAGGGGGTAAATGGAGTAAGCCTCTGTACTCGGGATTTATTGATATAAACAAACCATTTTATTTTCAATGGTGGTTTATTGTTATAATTTCGCTGGCAGAGCTGCTTATACTTTACAGCGCTTACAGGTTCTTTTTGCTTAGAACGTATAATAGCAGCCTTGAGGAACAGGTCAGTCTTAAAACCGCGCGACTTATGGATTCGGAACATAAACTGCGCATTGCTTACGATGAGCTTGAACAGAGAGTTGAAGAACGCACCATTGAACTGGCGGAAGCCAATAAGAAATTAAAGAAACTTGCAGAGGAACAGATTGAACTCAACGCGTATAAAGATAAATTCTTTTCTATCATAGCGCACGATCTTAAAAGCCCGTTTCAGGGGTTATTGGGTATTTCTTCAATTCTTATAGACGAGTTCGATAATCTTTCGCGCGAACACATAAAACGGTTTTTACTTGTCCTTAAAAACTCAACTCAAAACGTATACGGATTAATTGAAAACCTGCTGCAATGGTCGCGGCTGCAAACCGGCAAAATGCCCTACGAACCTGAAACTCTCAACCTTTACGAAGAAGCCGCCTACGTTAAAAATCTTTTATCGCTTAATACAGCGGGTAAAAACCTTGAGCTGAAAATTGAGATACCGGAAGATATTTTTGTTTTTACAGATAAGAAAATGCTGCAATCCATTTTGCAAAACCTTGGATCCAACGCTATTAAATTTTCAAACCCGGGGGGCGAAATAGAAATTATCGCGAAAGAGGAGGAAGATTTTGTAGAGGTTACAGTAAAAGATTACGGCGTAGGAATTGAGCCTGAAGTTATTGCAAATCTGTTTAATACAAATAACCAGCATACTACAAAAGGCACAAACGAAGAAGAAGGAACAGGCCTTGGTCTTGCAATAAGCAGTGAAATGGTAAAAAAGCAAAAAGGCGAAATCAGGGTAGAAAGCATTTACGGAAAAGGAAGCAGTTTTATTTTTACTGTTCCCAAACCAGTGTTGGAAACAGGCGCGGGAATATGAAAGTGTTTTAGTTTAATAGTATTTTAGTTTAATTCTTTATTCAAAAAGGAAAAGATATGGGAAATCTATTTGATCTTTGCGGTAAAACCGCCATTGTTACAGGCGCGGCAACCGGACTTGGAGAAGGCATGGCTCTTGGCCTTGCAAAGGCTGGCGCCGATATTATGATTGTCGCGCATAGTACCCAAAACAATACGCTCGATAAAATTAAAGCCATGGGGCGTAACGCTTTTCAAATATCAGTAGACCTATCGGTTCAATCTTCCGTAAAAGAAGTTATTGACGCAACTCTTGATAATTTTGGTAAGATAGATATACTTGTGAACAACGCCGGTATAATACGCCGCACTCCCGCAATTGATTACAGCGAAAAAGACTGGGACGATGTAATGGCTGTAAACGCGAAAACATTATTTTTCCTTTCGCAGGCCGCGGCCCGCGATATGATGAAAAGAGGAAAGGGGAAAATAATTAATATAGCTTCATTACTTTCTTTCAGCGGCGGAATTAATGTTCCTGCTTATGCCGCCAGCAAAGGCGCTGTTGCTCAAATTACAAAAGCTCTGGCGAACGAATGGGCTTCAAAAGGTATTAATATTAACGCCATTGCTCCCGGTTATATGGTTACAAACAACACGGAAAACCTGAGAAAAGACACGGCCAGAACAAAATCCATTTCCGATAGAATTCCCGCCGACAGATGGGGCGCGCCGGAAGATATGGCCGGTCCGGTTGTGTTCCTTGCTTCTTCAGCTTCCGATTATGTTAACGGCCACGTACTACTTGTAGATGGCGGCTGGATGGCAAGATAGTTTTTTTACAGGGCGGGTAACAGCCCGCCTTTCTTTTCTTGGTATTTTTAACACGCCCCGTTTTTCAATTTTATTGTATTTATAAATTTCTGAACGGAAAAAAATAATGATGAATGGTTTTTTTAGGTCATTACATTATTATATTTTATGCCGACATTATTTAATAAAATAAGGCACATAACATGTTTGCTTTGGAAGTCAGGAATCTCTGCAAATCTTTCGGAAAGCTTAAGGCCGTGGATAACGCTTCCTTTTCTGTTCCCGAAGGGGCCGTGTTCGGACTTATTGGCCGGAACGGAGCGGGAAAAACTACCACTATAAGAATGATGATGAACATTTACCTGCCCGATAGCGGCGAAGTATTGCTGCGCGGCTCATCGATTGGTAAAGATTTTAAAGATAAAGTCGGCTACCTTGCCGAAGAACGCGGTTTATATAAAAAAATGACCGTGCTGGATACTTTACTCTATTTTGCCGAGCTTAAAGGTAAAACCGGCAGGGAAATTAACAACAAGGCGTTATACTATCTTGAGCGTTTTCAGCTTGCCGAAAGAAAGCTTTCAAAAATTGAAGAATTATCAAAAGGGAACCAGCAAAAGATACAGTTCATATCCACTATTCTGCATGACCCTGAATTTATTATACTCGATGAACCTTTTTCGGGGCTCGACCCCGTTAACACAAATCTGCTGAAGGAAATTATTCTTGAATTAAAAAAACAGGGCAAAGTTATAATATTTTCAACTCACCTCATGGATTTTGCCGAAAAAATGTGTGATAATATAGCCATGATAGATAGCGGCAAAATTATTCTGAACAGTTCTCTTTCAAAATTAAAAAAAGATTACGGACAAAAGAATATTTCCATTGTTCACGAAGGCGATATTTCGTTTATTAAAAACCTGCCCTTTGTGGAAAAGCTGGAAGATTTCGGCAACTACTCCGGCATACGGGTTACGGATCCCGCCTGCACGCAGGAACTGTTAAAGCTGTTGATTGAAAAAAATATTATCATAAAAAAATTCGACGCGAATGATATTTCGCTGCACGAAATTTTTGTTATGCTGGCCGGCAAGGAAGATGAATCAGTAAACGTGGGAGGCTTAAATGTTCACCAATAAAACCATAGCCGTTATTAAGCGCGAGTTAAAGGAAAAACTTTTTTCCAAAACATTTATATTCATGACGCTTTTAATACCCCTGCTGATGTTCGGTATTCTTGGCATACAGACTTTGTTGATGAGCTATGAGGGGGATAAGTCCGTTAAGCTTCTGCTTGTTACTGAATCGGCAAAGTTAACCGAAACTTTACAAAAGGAGTTTTCGCAGCAGGAATATGTTAAGAGTAAACAATACTCAATTGAGTATACAACAGCGGCAAAAAACGATTTTAAAAACATATTGAACAAAGATAAAAAATCTCTGATTGATGAAAGCGTTAACGCCATAGTGTACATCTCCGATTCGTCTCAAAACTCAAAGAAGGTGGAATATTACTCAAAGAATCCCAACAACAATACTGTTTTCAACAAGTTAAAAAACCCAATAAACAAATCGTTAATTGCCTTATACTTTGAAGGAAAGAACATATCCGAAAAAGATATAAACTACGCCAAGGAAGGGGTAGATTTTAACGCGTTCCGTGTCTCAAAAGACCAAAAGGTTGAAGAAGAAGGGTACGGCAACAGGATTGTTTCGTTTTTGTTTACATTCCTTTTATATATGAGCATGATATTTGCCGGAACGCAGTTAATGCAATCGGTAATTGAAGAAAAAACAAACCGCATTGTTGAAACGCTTCTCTCATCATTAAACCCCGGTGAATTGATGACGGGGAAAATACTCGGCGGTGCCATAACCGGCTTTTTCCAGATGGCAATATGGATTTCGCCTCTGATTGTTGTGGTTTCATCTTCAATATTCGCGCTGCCGACTGAATTTATAATGAAAATAAGCATGTGGCAGATTGCGTATTTTTTGTTTAACTATGTGATTGGTTCAATTACTTTTCTTGGGTTGTTCGGAGCGGTCGGTTCAATGTTCGATAACCCCCAGGACGCGCAATCGGGCGTTTGGCCGATAATGATGCTGATAATGATTCCCTTTTTCATCTCGCTTGGAATGCAGTCCGGTTCCGATAATCAGATTTCACAAATCGCTTCAATGTTCCCGTTTGCTTCAATAATTGTAATGCCGGCGCGGATGGCGTTTATTGAAGTTTCGTTTTGGCAGGTGGCCGTTTCAATTGTGGTAAACCTTGCTACAATGCTTGGAGTATTTGCTCTTTCGGGTAAGATATACAGAATAGGCATTTTGCTTACGGGTAAAAAACCGAAATGGTCCGAAATTATTGGATGGCTGAGATTAAATAATTAATCGGCTGCAAAATTAGCTGAGCAAAAGAAAGTCAGATAACAAAGCGGCATTATTCTCAGTTTTACGGCTTTTTAGGCAAGAATTAATTCATTAGCATCGGGAAAAGACTTACTGTTTAACAGTATTCTATTTCCCGATGCCTGAAACTGATATTTTTTTCTGTAATCTTTGGGAGTTTCTCCTTTAAGCTTTTTAAATGTACGATTATAATGCGGCACATCGTTAAATCCAACCGCATAGCATATTTCCGCAATTGGCAAGGTTGTCTCCCTTAGCATGAGGCAGGAACACTCAATACGATATTCATTTAAATACGAAAAAAACGTTTTGCCCTTCAGCTTTTTAAAGAAGATACAAAACGAAGCCTTGTTCATTCCAATATAATTGGTGATACTATCAAGATTTATTTCCTGATGGTAATTATTCAGAATAAATCTTATTACCTCTTGCATTCTGGCAGTATCTTTGTTTTGTTTTATAGAAAATCCTACGGTTTTTGTATTATTCGCACAGGACAAAACATAAAACAGTTTTATTAAAGAGGACAACCTCTCAATCTCATTTTGCCTTACCATTGCAGTTAGTTCCTCCCGCAAGGCGTTTGCCGCTTTCCCCTCAAAACTCATGGCGTTTTTGTAGTTTTTAATTTGGGCAATGTAAGGCTCTGTTTCAGGAAATGTATAATTACACCGCTCTAATAGATCGTCTGTAAAAATAATTGTAAGGTTTTCTATTTTTCCTTCGTCATCATGGTCGAATTCATCAAATGACCAGCAATGTGGAATGTTTGGCGGAACAAGGATAACCTCCCCCGAAGAAAAAGTTTCTATGGTATCTCCAATAAAACGCGTACCGCTGCCTTTTACTATATAAGACAACTCCCAGGCCGGATGTTGATGAAATGCGATTTGTTCATTCCCGATAATATGAACATGATCGAAGGAAAAAGATTTATCTTTGCCGTAATTTACATCGCAATACTTTATTATCTTATCCATTTTTTGTGATATTTTTCAAATATGCAAATTTACGACAAGTAATATAAAAAAAACGACAAAATTACAAACCTCTCTTGTGCTATATTTGTGTAATAGTATTTATAGGGATATTAAATTACTTATGAACAGCATATCGGCAGCTTCATTTTCGGATACAAAAAAACATTACGAAATTCTTGACGGCCTGCGCGGCGTTGCGGCGGTAATTGTAGTAATGTTCCATTTTCTTGAGACTTTTACAGATGGCAGTAACTTAAAACAAATTATTAATCACGGTTACCTGGCAGTCGATTTTTTCTTTGTGCTTTCCGGTTTTGTTATTGGCTACGCGTATGACGACCGCTGGCAAAAGATGACTCTGAAAGGGTTTTTCAAGCGCAGACTTATCCGTCTCCATCCAATGATTATAACGGGTATGCTTATAGGCGCGGTTGCATACTACTTTCAGGCTTCTCCTGCTTTTCCGGTAATTAACAGCGTACCTGTATGGAAGATGCTAATTATCCTGGTAATCGGCTTTACTTTGCTCCCGGTTCCAACGTCTATGGATATAAGAGGCTGGGGAGAAATGCACCCTCTTGATGGCCCTGCCTGGTCATTATTCTTTGAATATATTGGCAATATTCTTTATGCCCTTTTTATCAGGAAATTTTCAAATAAAACACTTGCGATATTAACTTTTTTGGCGGGCTGTGCAACTATTCATCTTTCTGTGTTTGGGGGGCAGGGCGATGTTATAGGAGGCTGGTCGCTTGAGCCGAAGCAAATTTATATTGGTTTTACAAGATTGCTTTATCCGTTCCTGGCCGGACTTCTTCTTTCACGCGTTAAAAAGCCTACACATATCAAAAATTCGTTTTTATGGTGCAGCTTGTTAATAACTCTTATACTTTTTGTACCCAGGATTGGCGGACAGGAGCATTTATGGATAAACGGGCTTTATGTTTCCATAAGTATTATTTTCTTTTTCCCTTTTATTGTTTACCTTGGTGCATCCGGAGAGGTAACGGGAAAGTTTTCCTCAAAAATGTGCAAGTTTTTTGGGGATATTTCTTACCCCATTTATATTATTCATTATCCTTTTATTTATATTTTTTACGCGTATGTGTCTAAAAACCATGTATCGTTAATGGATTCCATACCCGTTGTTATTGTTATTTTTATTGCCTGCATAACCATTGCGTATGCAAGTCTGAAACTATACGACCTGCCAATTAGGAAATGGTTAACAAGGCGCTTTCTGACAGGGACATTAAATAAATAGTACATGTGTTTTCCCGAATAAGGTCTGCGTAAAAAGAACCGAACTATGCAGTTAAAACCCGGTAATGATTTAAATTTGCCGCACAGTTAATAAAATAACGGAAGCTGCCTTTAAACCGGCAGCCTTTTGTTTATCAGTTTAATCCTTAATTAATCCGCACTGCCGTTAAATTTTACAAAACGCCAACAATATTTATTACGGCAATGAATTTCTATAAAATATTTATTATCTTAATAAGCAATAAAAATCTTAGAACCGATAAATGTGCGTATGAAACCCGTTAAATTACCCGTATTGCTGTTTTTTATATTAATAATAATAACAATAGTACAGATAGTATATTATTATTTTAAGCTGCCCCCAAGCGTGGCATCGCATTTTAATATAGACGGAAGACCGGATAAATGGATTTCCAAAAACGCGTTTGCGGCTATACATGTTGCGTTGATTGCCTTTGTGAGCGGTATTTTCTGTTCGGCCGGTTTATTATTAAGAAAGATACCTCCTTCGCTGCTCAATCTACCAAATAAGGATTATTGGCTTGAACCTCAAAGAAAAGAAGCCACATACTCCACTTTTACCGGGTTTATGTTCATTTTTGCTGATATGACACTTGTGTTTTTTCTGCTGGTTTTTCGGCTTGTATACAACTACAACCTGAGTTATTCCGGTGGTCTTGGCAATTCAATGTTTTATTATTTGATATTATACAGTTTTGCAATCTGCATTTTTTGCATTCAGTTTTTTAAAAAATTCTATAAAACTGAAGAAAACAAGAAAGAATAGAGGCTTCTAAATAATAACGGGTTTTACACGATAATAAACAAATAAAGAAAAACAAACTAAAAGCGGAACAATAAATAAATGGCAGAAGAAGATTCCATACAACCCGGTTTTAAAGGGTTCGGGCAATCCTCCGATATGAGCTTCAACAAGTTTAAAAACCTTGCCATAGAATATTTTCAGAAAGAATATGATACCGCGCAGAGTTATTTAAAATGTATACGCGAAAGCTCCCGTCTTTACAGCTTTACCATTCCCGAATACATGAATGAAATTCTGATACTGTATGAGGAAGCGGCATACTATTGGCTGACAGATTCGCCGTTTGTTCTGAGTCTTGAGGAGTTTTTCAGGCGGCAATACGGAAAGCTGTATAATCTGGAAAATGTAAAAGCCATTAAAGGTTACTATGCAAAGTGGGCAATTCAAAAAGACTACGAAACAAGAAGCTATTTTGCAAAATCCGCAATAGGACTTGTGGAAAGCAATCCTCAAAAAGAAAACTTCCTGATGAATTTTTATCAGGCCTGCATTCATACATTCGATTCCGCCAATTGCAATCTCGAAAAAGCGAAGGAACTATACGATAAAGCCTTGCAAAGCGTGGAGACTTTAAGTCTTAAGCAAAACCTGAAAGACGAGGCCAAATATCTTATTGCCGTATTTAAAGGATTTGTTTTTCTTAAGGATGGCGACTATACTTCGGCCGAAGAAATATTTGCAAATGCCATAGCTATAAAAGCAAGCGGCGTTACAGCCAAGTATTATCTGGCATATTTAAGCGCTTCGGGCGGCGACTACGAAAACGCCAAAAAGTACGTGCACGAAATATTTTTTGAAGATAACAGCAAAATACAATACGCTATTTCGGTTAACAGCATCAATCTGATGGCTTTTTTTATGCAGAACGCTTCGGCAATCAATTTATTCAGTGAAAAAGCTTTTATTCCGCTTGCCCCTTATATTATTGAGCTTCTTAACGAAGCGAAAAAAACTTCTCCCGAGTTCATTGATATACTTAACAACAAACTCCATATTTTGCACGAATTGCAGTATGAAGCGTACTACGACAGGGAAATAAACGAGATTATTCCGTTTATCGGAAAAATTTATCAATCATTCAAAGGCAGCAAAAATGTTTTTCTTTTAGCCAACGCCGATCAGCTGATGTCTAAGTTCGATAAAATTCATGAAATAATAAGCGCCGCAATTTCAAAAAAGCTGTTTGCCGAAATGAAGGAACGCCTTAAACCTTACGATGTTCAGATTGCCGATAATGATGAAAAGATTAAACTTCTCAACGAGGAAAACAATGTTGTAAAAAACAGCACTCAGGAAGAATACGACAAACAGATAAAATACGTAAAGGAAAGATCCGAAGACAATGTAAAGCAGCTCGAAAAGGAAATGGAAAGCGAAGCCATAACAAAGAAATTTGATCCGAAAGCCGCTTTTACAACTTCCATGTTTTATAATTTTATAATTGCGTTTGCTGTTTTTGTACTGGCGGGAATGGCAGCCTATTCTAACTCCGGAGGAACCGGGGATATTAAGGATTTTGTGGCGGCCCTGTTTGTTGGCGGAACAAAATGGGGGATACTCACATTTTTATTCGGAATTTTTATCTCTGCCGTGGCGTCCGTAATGGTTATAGTGGAAAAAACAAACTACAGACAGCGTCAGGCCAACAAGATAAGCGACGCGAAAAAGAGGAGCGAAAAAGATTTGTCCATATTAAAACAGAACCACGAGATGCGGCTGAAAATTATTGAACAAAACTTTAATAACAGAATAGATTCGGTCAAATCCTCAATAAAAAATCTTCATAACGAAAAAGAATCGGAAGAAGCGACTATGAAAGAAGCTATTGACGCCGAGCTGAGAGAACACGCTAAAAAACTCGATAAATTAAAATAAAAGCGGAAACGCTTTTTACCGCGCATCCGCTTTTTACCTACCCATAATAAAAGCGGGCTATTATTTCAATTCATCTAAAATTTCGTTACTCAAAGGCTTAACCGATGAAGAATAAAACTTGACGAGCTCACCGTTTTCGTTTATCAGGTATTTGCAAAAATTCCACGTGGGGGCCTGATCATTCCAGCCATTCAGTTCTTTTGTAGAAAGCCATTTGTAAAGCGGCGCCTGGTCATCTCCCTTTACCGAAATCTTTTCAAACATCCGGAAAGTTACTCCGTAATTCAGTTTACAGAAGTTTCCAATCTCTTCATTTGTGCCCGGCTCCTGCCCACCAAAGTTATTTGCCGGAAAACCCAACACCACTACCTGCGAACCATATTGCTCGTGCAGTTTTTCAAGCTCCGCGTATTGAGGCGTATATCCGCATTTTGATGCTACATTAACAACAAGAACTTTTTTCCCTTTATATGCGGCAAAATCAATTTCGGTTCCGTCAAGCGCCTTCATTTTGAAGTCGTAAAACGATTGTTTTCCTTTTACAGTCAATGTATCCTCCGGTTTCGATTTTATTTCTTTACAGCCCAATATGGCGGTAAAAAACATTACAAATGTGTAAAAATATTTTTTATATTTCATCTTTATAAATCCTCTTTATGTGGCAAACACAAAGCCGGCGTATATAGTTTCAGGTGAGGGCAGGGCGGTTAAATAAGAACAGGACACCTGCGTTTTTTTTGATCGCCGGGAAGATTATTTTACCTTTTGTACTTATTGTTTTACATACACAGCGCTAATTTTATTACTTTTATAGTTTCAATTACACTATTTGCTTTGGGCGTATATGAATTTATACTTTTATAAGGATAGGTATCCTTCTTTCTGGTATGTAAATATTTTAGGTTGGCTGGCCTATTTTTTTGTGGATACGTTTATTGTTTCGGTTTCCGATGTTCTGAAAAGCGTTTCCATGTTCTGTGAAAACACAATCCTTATTATTATCGGGTTTTTAATTACCTGCGGGTTCAGATATTTTTACAAAAAGTACCAGTATAGAACAAAGCCGCTGGTGGGCGTATTCGGGTATGTTCTATTGGTTTCAATTATTGGCAGCGCAATATGGTACGGATGCATGTTAATTGCATTGCTTTTGTTCCGTTCCTGGGATGTTAAAACAATTGAGGTTGTTCTTACATTCAGATATACCGCGTATAGATTTACCGGCGTAGTTCCGCTAATGACAAGCTGGAGCCTTTTGTATTTTGGCATTAAGTTCTGGTTTGAGTGGTCTATTGAAAAGGAACGGGCAGAAAAAGCCGATCTGCTCGCGCAATCCGCCCAATTGCAAATGCTGCGTTATCAGGTAAATCCCCATTTTTTGTTTAATTCGTTCAGCTCTCTTCGCGCGCTTATTAGAAGCGACCGCGAAAAAGCCGAAGAAATGGTTACAAAACTCTCTGAGTTTTACCGATACTCGCTATCTACAAAAAACTCAAAGGAAGTTACATTAATTGAAGAACTTGACGCTATTAACTATTATCTGGATATAGAAAAAATACGCTTCGGCAATAAAATTGAATTTCATCTTAACGTTGAGCCGCTTGCCGAAGAATATCCCATTCCAAGCTTTATTGTTCATCCGTTGATAGAAAACGCGGTAAAATACGGTATGCGCACCAGCCCCGAACCACTGATAATTGTTTTTAGCGCAAATGTTGAAAAAGGGAAACTTTTTATTGAAATTTCGAATACAGGTAAATGGATTTCCGAAAAAGAATCCGGGGGACACGGAACCGGCACGGGACTTAACAACATAAAGAGTCGGCTTGAATATTCCTATCCCGGTAAAAATAAATTTTCGGTTTCCGAAGCCGATGGAAAAGTAATTGTTCAAATAGAAATTTTACGGGAATTGTAATGAACGGTAGTTATAAAACTGTTATTATTGATGATGAGGAGCTTGCACGAGAGGACCTGAAAGCTTTGCTAAAGGACTTTGAACAGGTGGAAATTATTGGCGAGGCCGATAATTACAGTGATGCCAAACAGTTGATTGAACAGGCCGCACCCGATCTTATTTTTCTTGACATACAGATGCCTAAAAAATCGGGATTGGAGTTGATAAACGAGGTACATACGGACGCCAAAGTTATTTTTGTTACCGCCTACGATGAGTTTGCAATAAAAGCCTTTGAGGTTAACGCGCAGGATTACCTTCTTAAACCGGTCAACAGAGAACGGCTTGCGCTTGCCCTGGAGCATTTGCAAAAAGATACCCCCCAGCCTGAAGGCGAATTTAAAAAACTTGAAGCGGACGACAATATATTTTTAATGGTAAACAACAACTACCATTTTATAAAAGTCAGCAGTATAATTAAAATTACTTCGGCCGGTAATTATTCTGAAATTTTAACTTCAAATAATATAAAAGGATTTGTTCTTAAAACCATGCGCGAGTGGGAACTGCGCCTGCCAGAAACCCGGTTTGTGCGCATTCACAGGTATTCAATTGTCAACCTCGATTTTGTTGACCATATAGATGAATGGTTCAATTACAGTTACCAGGTGCATCTTAAAGGGGCCGAAAAACCGCTTGTAATGAGCCGCCGCTTTGCCGCCAAACTTAAAGATAAAATGGGGTAGCTGGGTTTTGGAATATGTATGCATAAATCATTATTACAAATTTCCGCGAATTAAAAATAATTTATACCGGGAATTATTTTCTCTTTCTTATTGTTGCAGTAATAAGTATATTAAAAAAGTTAAATAACTAAAAAAAAACAAATTATAAAATGAATAGAAATTTCCACACTTGCGCTTGTTGTTGTATTAATCATAGCGGTACACGCCTAAGGAGTGGAATTTTATAACTATATAAATTTTATTGTATTAATTAAAATCCCTTCCGGGCGTACCGGAAGGGATTTTTTGTTTTTAAACATTAACAGATTAACAACACAACAAAAAGGAATATATAACATGAAAGCTCAGAACATATTGCAGACAATTGGCAACACGCCGCATGTAAAAATAAACAAGCTGTTCAACAAAAACGTTGAAGTTTGGGTGAAACTCGAAAAAACGAATCCCGGTGGGAGCTTGAAGGACAGAATAGCTCTTGCCATGATTGAAGACGCGGAACGCAAAGGCATTCTAAAACCGGATAGCGTAATTGTTGAACCTACTTCCGGAAATACGGGAATAGGCTTGGCTATGGTTGCGGCCGTTAAAGGATATAAGATAATTATTGTCATGCCGGAATCAATGTCCATTGAACGCCGCAAAATAATGACGGCTTACGGGGCGCAGCTTGATCTTACTCCGCGCGAAAAAGGAATGCCGGGCGCTATTGCAAGGGCTAAGGAACTTGTTTCCGAAAACCCTGGCTACTGGACGCCTATGCAGTTCGATAATGAAGCCAATACCGAAATTCACCGTACAACCACGGCTAAGGAAATTCTTGCCGATTTCCCGGATGGAATTGATTACCTGTTTTCGGGTGTTGGTACCGGCGGACATATAACCGGCGTTGCGGAGGTACTGAAAAGAAGTTTTCCGAATCTGAAGGCTTACGCCGTAGAGCCGGAGGCTTCACCGGTATTAAGCGGCGGCAAAGCCGGCCCGCATCCCATACAGGGAATTGGCGCCGGTATAGTCCCTTCAATTTTAAACCTTAAAGTTCTGGACGGCATTATTCAGATAGGCAAAGACGCGGCCTATTCATACGCCGTAAGAGCAGCAAAGGAAGAAGGTTTGTTTATCGGCATCTCATCGGGCGCCTCGCTGGCGGCTATTGCGCAAAAGCTGGATGAAATTCCGGAAGGAAGCCGTATATTAACATTTAACTATGATACCGGCGAAAGGTATCTTTCCGTGGATGGGTTGTTTGTTTAACAATAAAAAAGTGTATAAACGCTCAATTGTCATTCTCTTTATTTTTGATAGCTGCCTCAAAAGGGCAGCTTTTTTTTATGATCAAAATGTATTGACCTCCGAAGGATCGAAATTTAAATACAGGAACAGCATAGAACCTGAAACCGCTATCAGGCCAACTATAATTATCATCCAAACTTTCAAGAAGATTGGCAACAGACAAAGCCTTTAAAATTTCCCTTTCTCTGCAATAAAAGGGAAGGGAGGAAAGTTTTAAAGTCTCGCGATAATTTTAAAAGCTTTGTCCCAATATTGGCCAGTTGACATCCCCCGCCGCAAGCGGCTTCCCCCTTCAACGGGGGAATTTTACGGCTTTGCCGTATTTTAAGCTATGTAACAGGTTTTTATATTATTTCCTTCACGTATAAGAGTATGGCATTTAAAGTGTTGTTCATAGTAACTACTCAGTTTTTACGGCATCTATAGTACCACCTAACACATATTCTTTGCTAATAAAAAAATAATTGATCTTATTTTCAGAAATGGATATTGGTTTTAACAACTCAATAAATTTTAACTCTTTACTGTTGTTATAATCTTCCATTACTTTTTTATTATTGTAATTTGGGTTTTGTTCAAAGTTAATTGCAATTCCAGTAAAAACTTGATGGGAGTTTTTATAATTTTTTAATTTTTCAATATCTTGTTTTAAATCAAAATTTTGATTATCCTTTTGACTTAGTTTAATTTCGATGGCGAACAAACAGTCGAAGATATAGTGGTTGTAACTTTTATTCTCATCTATTAAATCGGGATTAATACAGGCAATATCAAATCTTGTATTTGAAGGGTATTCCGCTTTAATTGAACTAACACTCGTTTTTTTGTTATAAAGGGTTTCATAATCCTTTAACCATTCATTTCTTTCTGTTAGTGGCAAATCAATATCATATATTTCCTCATGTGATAATGTGATCAGCAACTCTGCTCTTAGGTCTTCTTCATAAAAATATTTTATTGGCTCTTTTTGATAATCTGTAATAAAATTATTCAGCAAATTCTGTAATGTTTCAATTTTAGCGTTCATAAATACCTCTTTTGTTTATTGTAATTATGTATTGTACAATTATTTTAATTGTAGTTGGTAGAAAAACAGGAAATTATATTTTTTATTGAGCGTTGTACTATGAAAAATTCCGTAAATAGAATTGTGGTGCATAATGTTGTTTCATTTTTATAGCATATTATTTTACTCTGTAAAATCAGCCAATTAATCATCCTACTCATTATTCACGCAGCTTCCCGTTTGGAATGGAGAGCTATAAAGCTGACTTTTCTTTCTTCCAAGCCTCAAATAATTTAAATCAAACCATCGCTATTATTTCCATACTGCACCAAACAATTTCCGCCGCATCGTTCGTCCCCGCGCAATTTGTGTATGGGGTAATTACACACAGGTTTAACTTAAAAAGATTTCCATCTATTAGCAACCGTTTGGTAAAACAAAAAACCCCGAAGACCGGATATACTATTTTCAGTATAACTTATTTTCTTCCGGTTGAAAATGTTTCCTTTTGTAACATTTTCAAATTATGTTTCGTCTTTATATTAACACATGGATTATAAAACAGGAAAATATAACCTGCTCATCCGGCAATACAAAAGCAAAATATTCAGTTACGCGCTGTACATGCTTAGAAACCGGATGGACGCAGAGGATGTAACGCAGGAGGTTTTTATACGCATCTGGCAAAACGAAGATAAGTTTAATATCCTTTCTGCCAAGACGTGGATAATGCGCTCCACTCACAACCTTTGTATAGATTTTCTAAGAAGAAGAACGGTATCGTACGACAGGAACAGGGAAATTGACGAAGTAATTGAAAACACAATACCCGGCCCCGAAAGCCATCAGCCCGGTATAATTACCGAAGCGGTGAATACGGAAACACTTATTAAACAGGCGGTAATGAATCTGCCCGAAAACCTGAAGAGCGTTTTTGTTCTGTACGAAATTGAAGGGCTAAAATATTCGGAAATAAGCAAAACCCTTAATATGCCGCAAAACAGCGCCAAGGTCTATCTTATGCGGGCAAGACTGAAGCTTAGAGATGACTTAAAAAAATATGACTTTTTACAATAAATAATATGACCGATAAATTAAAAGAAAATATTATCTCCCTCGCTTACGGCAGAGCGTCTTTAGCGGCTAAATTAAATGCCTGTATGGCTATTTATAAAAATGCCGAAGCAAAGGAATTATATAACGAGCATAAAAAAATTGCGCTTGCAATTAAAAAACTCGGCAATGAAGAATGCCCGGCAGAAGTTATAAAAAACGCGGCAGAAGCTATAAAAATAAGAAAAGAGATTAATAAAGCTTTACCGCTTACAAACAGAATATTCTTCACCCGTACATTATACAGCGCCACAGCGGTAGCTCTTATTGCCGTTTCCGTTATCTTTCTATATGACGGCAACAAAAGCGGGCGGAAAGAATATCACCAGCAACAGGCGGCCGGAGAGGCGGCGCTGCAAACGCAGGCAAAAACCGCACAACAATCACAATTGACGAAAACAATTGAACCCAAACGGACAGAACCTGCCGAACAAATGCCTGCCGAGCCCGCCAGACAGCAGCAACACGAAGAACAGACGGACCGGAAACAGCAGGGCGAACTTGTTGAGCAGCAAACAGAGCGTGCTCTGGCAATTGTCGGGCGCGTACTAAATCACTCAAAAGAGCAGTTGACTGACGAAGTGCTGTATAAGCAGGTCAGTAAACCGCTAAGAGCAGGCATTGAAACAATGAATTTACTTTTTAAATAAGGAGCATAATATGAATAGGTTGACTAAAGTATTTTTTATTTTTACGGCTTTTTTGCTTACAGCAAGCCTTTACGCGCAAAAAACCGATTATTCAAAATTACCCGGTTATGTAGACTTCGGCAATTTAAGTTCTCTTGCCCCGGACGGCTCGGGTACGGAAGTAAATCTTGATGAGAACATGCTTAAAATGGCTTCGGGAATGATGCAAACCGATAACCCCGATATTTCAACTCTTGTTGCCGGTTTAAAGCTTGTTAAAGTTAACGAATTCCGCATTACAAAAGACAACAAGGAAATAATTGAAGCGAAAATAAGCGACGTATGCAAATTACTGGATTCCGAGAACTGGAGCAGAATGGTAAAAAGCAAGGAAAAGAAAGAAGAAGCTTATGTTTACATTAAGACTTCGGAAGACGGAAAAATATGCGGCCTGACGGTTATTGCCTATAACCAGGGAAGTGATGTGGCTTTTGTTAATATTGTTGGAGATATAAACCTTAAAAGTATTGGCAGCCTTACAAAAGACTTAAATATACCGGGTTTGAATAATGTTAAGCAAAAAAAATAAACCGCAAAAGGCTGTATACAAATTATTATTAGCCTCAACAGTGTTAATAGTGTCGTTTTTATTTACCGGATGTTTTAATGTTTCGGATAGTTTTCTTGCGGTAAAAGGAGCTGTTTTTAAGAACGCTAATATAAAATGCAGGCAACAGACAGAGTTTGCAATAGGCAAAGTTTCGCTTTGTTTTACTAAAATACTCGTCCGCTTTATAGATATTGAAGAAGCCGAAAGTATGCTGAGATACATAGATGGAGTTGAAATTGGCAATTACGAATTAGATAAAAATCCGGAAGCCGATATGCAAAAAATAACCGAATGCATTGAGAGCCGGGGCTGGAATTATTTTATAAAAAACAAGGAGCGCAATGAGTGTTCTATTCTGTTGGCTCATTACGACACGGAAGCCTCAATTAACGGACTGCTTATTATAGATTACAGCAACAATCATCTTTCCATAGTAAAGGTTCACGGAAGACTTGGGCAAATTGCAAAGATGGCTATTAAAGAGAAAAACACGCATGTATTCAACAACATGCAAAACAGGCATTAACTTAAAAAAAATCCCTTAATCAAAGGGATTTTTTTTGCTCATAGAAAATAAATAGTGAGGCATATCCATATTGTAATAATGTTTTATAAACTGTTTTTCCATAAGCATCCCAACCCGTTTGGCCACATTTTGAGAAGCCTTGTTGGTATCCCTTATAATACTGACGACCCGGTCTCTTTTTAAAATATTAAAAGCATAGTCTCTGTATAAAATTGCCGCTTCCGTGGCGTAGCCGTTATGCCAGTACTTTCTCTTAAGCAGATAACCTATTTCCAGTTCATCCGCGTTTTCAATATTTTGAATTGTCAGGCCCGCCTGGCCAACAAATTGACGGGATTTTTTATCAATAACAGCCCAAAGCCCAAAACCAAATTGCTCATATCTTGCAAATTGTTTGTTTAACCAGTTCCATACTTCCTCGTCAGAAAAAGCATGTTCGTAGGCATACATTGTTTCAGCGTCCTGCAATATTTCACAAAGATCGTTGTAATCATCCGGCCCCATCGGCCTCAGATAAATCCTCTCAGTTTCCAGCGCCATATTTATACAAGCTGTTATTTAATATGATTAACCTGTTACATGAATTAACAGAACGTTGTTATCTTAAGCTGCTTCCGTTTGCGGTTCTTGTTTCCCCGCAATCTGGATAGCTTCTTCCAGCGTCATACATTTTTTTTCGTCATCATCAACAAGCGAGTCTTCCACCATACGGTCAATAAACAGAACTCCGTCAAGGTGATCAATTTCGTGCTGCATACAGCGGGAAACGAGATTATCTCTTTCAACTATATGCTCAACGCCTTTTCTATCGTAATACTTAACTTTAATTTTATCGAACCGTTTAACCTCTCCCCATCGTCCTGAAAACGAAAGGCATCCTTCGCGCGCAATCTTTTCGCCTTCGGCGGAAAGAATTTCGGGATTAATAAGCTCGAATTTTTCTTTTTGATAATTGATTACAACAATACGTTTTAAAACCCCTACCTGTGGGGCTGCCAGCGCGGCTCCGTCTTCGCGATGCTCCAAAGTATCCCACATTGAGTCTATCAACTGGCCAAGTTTTTTATGAAATACTGTAACCGGTTTGGCTTTTTGGCGTAACACCGGGTCGCCAAACGGTACTATTTTATATCTGCCCATATAACCCTTTGTTTATTTCCTGTTAAAATTTATAATAATATAAATCGTATGCCGGCAAAATTTCCATAAAAACTAATTCATGTTATTATGTCAAGCAAGACGAATTAATAATTTCCCTAAGGCAAAGCTTTATTGAAGGCTGTTTTACCTAAAATAAAAGCCTAACCTAACAGATTAAAAATTCAAAATCAAATACAACGCATTATGTATTCCTATAAGTTTAAAAACCTAAATACGGAATAAAAAATTCCCGCCGTATTAACGCTCAATCATAAAGGCCGCCATAAGCGAGCTGTTGTTATGAAAGGCCAGTATGGTTTTCTTTTCCTCATCAGTACAGCCCAAAAGCAGCTTCAGCTCGGCGTCTTTTTTTACGGAATCCACGGAGCAAAGAACAGCGTCAAGTTTCAGACTGCCGGAGTCTCCACGCCACAAATCGAGTCCGTCTCCATCTCCGCCGGTCGCGTTATCAAGATAGCCGTAATCGAGCGGGTAAATCATTTGCGGAAAACGGGGGTGCGGCGAGCCTTTGGGGCGGTCTATTATAACATTGCCAGAGGCAATAAATTCGTCAAGTTTCTTCCAGAAGTTTTCTTTATAACTATTCATTAATTTTTCTTTATTTTGAATTATAACGCCTGTTCAGCAGGCGGCAATAAAAGTAACATTTTTATTAAATACCAACGAGAAGAGATCTTTTTTTCTTTCAGCGCCCCACATCTCCATTTCGGGGAAGGCGTCTCTCTGATGGTTCACCTGAATAAGAACCGATTTTGACTGCACAAGAGCCTTAACCCCTGTAACCAGCGCCGCGTGCGATCTGTCAAGCCCGTCCGCTATACGCAAAATAGCAGACATTTTACTTACAATTTGCTTCTCATCATCGGAAAGCATAACAAAACCTTCGTGTTTTATTTTAGGGTGGCTTTTTCGGTGATACCTTGCAATGTTCGCGATAATTTCTTTTTCCGCTTCCGTAAAGCCGGGCAGATCGGAGTTGCGTACAATATAGTAAGTGTGCCTGTGGTGCTGCGAGTGCGAAACGTATAAACCAATATCGTGCAATAAGGCGGCCGCTTCAAGGTATTCGCGTTCCATAATGCCGCATTTATGAAGCGAGGTTGTCTGGTCAAATAACTGTAACGCAAGCTGGGCCACTTTATGCGAATGATTTTTTTCGTAATGGAAGTTTTCAGCCAAATGTATAACGCTGTTATAGCGCAAATCATCAAGATGATCGGTCTTTTCTTCCAGATGCTGTTTTTCTATTGTATCAAATACAATTCCTTCCCTTAGGGCATACTCCGAAATTGTCATTGCCGAGAGCCCCATTTCAATAAAAATCTGCTCAAGAATAATAGCCCCGGCCACCATTATATCCGCCCTTAGCGGATCCATTCCCGTTAACTCGGCGCGTTTTTTTACGGTTGACACTTTCAGCAAATACTCAACCGCTTTTAAAAGTTCATCCCGTTTAATAATTACATTATTCATCTGCGCGTTCGGATCGTCTCCGCGCATACTTCGTATTATAGAAGCAAGCGCTATTATTGTTCCCGAAGAGCCAATACAAACATCGAACCGGCGGTTGTTAATTTCCCTTGTAACAGGGGAGAGCGTGCCTTTTACAAACATGCGGCATTCGTCCACCGCTTTTTTATCAAGCTTTTCCGAATTAAAAAACCGCTCCGTTAAACGTACGGCCCCAAGCTTTAGACTGTTGCTAAAAAGGACGTCCCTTTTTTTACCAATCAAAAACTCGGTGCTGCCGCCGCCAATATCCACAAGCATGATCCGCTTGTTAAATACTGATAAAGCCTGCAATACGCCCATGTGAATAAGCCGCGCTTCCTCAACGCCGGAGGCAATTTCTATTTTTATGCCCGTTTCCGACTTAACCCTTCGTAAAAACTCGTCCCGGTTCAAAGCTTCGCGCACGGCGCTTGTTGCTATGGCTCTTATTTCAGCCGAATAAGTTTCGGCCGTAGCCTGGAACCTTTTTAACGCGGCAATACCCCTGTTCATTGCGGCTTCCGAAATATATTTCATATCGGTTGAGCCTGAACCAAGGCGTACAATTTCCTTATCCTTCACCAATATCCTGAATCGACCGGTTGTCACATTAATTTCCGCTATTACAACATGAAACGAATTTGTTCCTATATCTATTGCCGCGAGGTTCTTTTTTTCTTCTATCATACTTTGGGTTTTATATTGTTGACTATTATAAATTATAAATTTCCTTATAAAAACAAAATAGGAGCTTTGGTTAGCTACATTTTTTCCAGCTTTTCGCGGTCTGCTTTTTTCAGTTTTTCAACAACAAGGTTGTATGAGTCGTCTATCCACTCAAAAATAACAGAGTCTCTTATTGAATTATCCAGTTGTACCGTGTTCCAGTATGTTTTATTCATGTGGTAACCAGGAAGCACCGCATCGTACTCCTCGCGCATCTCAACAATTTTCTCCGGATCAGCCTTGATATTTATTGCCGGTGGAAAATCTATTGTTGCCAGAAGAAACATCTTACCCATAACTTTATATACGGGTGTTACTTCGTCAAAAGGATATGTTTCTTCAACTCCTTTTTTATTCAGGCAATATTCGCGTATGGTTTCCAGATTCATTATGGCCTCTGTTCTGCTGCGGTTTTATAGTGTGGAATTAAATAAATTATTTTGTTTATTTTAAACCATAATTTAACATCTAAAGATGAAATATGAACATACAAATTTTCGGTACCAGAAAATGTAACGATACCCGTAAAGCCGAACGTTTTTTTAAGGAGCGGAGAATACCGGCCCAATTCAGGGACTTGAATGAAAAGGGGGTAAGCAAGGGAGAGCTGGATAATATTAAATCCGTCATTCCCGTTGAAGAACTTATAGATACGGAAGGAAAGGAATACAAAAAACAGAATCTGCAATACATCACTCACGATGTTGAAGAAGCTCTTTTGGAAAACGCTCTTCTGTTTAAAACACCAATTGTACGCAATGGAAGAAGGGTTACTATAGGCTACCAGCCGGATGTTTGGAAAACGTGGGAATAGAGTTTTGTGCGGCGCCAAACAACGGCAACCGCATAAAACATTAAAACCGGCAAAAATAAACTTTTTATACGGAATTATTTTTTGATTTCGTAAGAATACAGAGAACAGCCTTTATCATCAACAAAAGAGAATTTGAAATTTGTTGAAGTTAAAGAAACAACTCCGAACCCAAGCGAAGTAAAACTGGCTTTGGTAAAATCCGCCTTGCACGCTTTTCTTGAAGAAGAACCGCCGCCTACGCCAAAGAATTCAATTTTCGAGTTTTCAGGCTTTGAATGCTGTAAATCGTGGTCGTGGCCGGAAAAACAAGCGTCCACTTTGTATTTTTCAAAAACAGGCAGAAAATTCTCCTGGATTTCCTTTGTGCTGCCGTGAACAGAAGAAGAAGAGTAAGCAGGGTGATGGAAGAAAGCGAATTTCCATTTGGCGCTTGAAATACGTAAAACACTATCGCACCATTTCAACTGGTTGGCAACAACAGTCTCCGATGTTTTTTTATGGTTTTTAACAAGCGGGGAGGAATCCATAATCAGAAAAAGAGCCGTTGAAGAATCGGAGAGTGTTTTTGTAAAACTATAATACCGGGCCGGTTCAATCCATCTTTTGCTTGTTTTGGCATATTCAAGTTCGGCATCAACATTTCCGGCATAATCGTGGTTACCCAAAGTAATATACCAGGGAATCATCAAAGAAGGAGCCTTGTAAACATTTTCATAATTCACAAACCAAAGAGAATCCTTTGCGCTTTTAACTCCATGTCCATGAAAATTATCTCCGCAGGTAACAACAAACGAAGCGTTAATAACCTTGGCCGTAAGCCCCATTTGTTTAGCCACTTTCATTTGTCCGGCCGCCTTGCTGTCCGTTTCTTCAATTCCATTACGCCCGTAATCGCTAATCACCAAAAAGTTCAAAGCGTTTTTATTAATACACAGCCTGGAAAAATCCGCTGTATTTTTTTGAGCTAATAGAGAAGAGGGAACCGTCAACTGAAAAAATGACAGAACAACAAACAATAATAATATATTATACTTTTTCATAACACCTCAATAAAAGAATAAATAATCGGTTAAAATACAGTAAATACATATAAGAACTAATCAGTCAGAAAGCGCGCCCCTTCTCCCCAAAGGGACAAAAAAAAGCGCGCAGCATAAAACCGCGCGCCAACATAACTAACCAAAATAATTACTTATCGGTTACACAGCCTTCGGAAGCTGAAGCGACAAGTTTAATATATTTATATAAAGCTCCTTTTTGAGCTCTGTAAGCCGGAGCAACCCATTTGCTTTTTCTTTCCGCAAGTTCGGCATCGGAAAGGTTAACATTAATAGTGTTCTTTTCGGCATCAATTGTAATAATATCGCCATCCTGAAGTAAAGCTATTGTACCGCCGGTTTGTGCTTCAGGAGTAATATGCCCTACAACAAAACCATGTGTACCGCCGGAAAATCTTCCGTCTGTAATTAAGGCAACGCTCTTTCCAAGTCCAGCGCCCATAATTGTGGAAGTAACCTGCAACATTTCTCTCATGCCCGGGCCCCCTTTAGGCCCTTCAAAGCGGATAACCACAACATCTCCGGCAACAACTTTGCCGTTTTCAATAGCTCTGAGGCATTCTTCTTCGGAATTATAAACTTTAGCCGGGCCGCTGAATTTAAGGCCTTCTTTACCTGTAATCTTGGCTACGGCGCCTTCGGCTGCTACGTTTCCGTAAAGAATGCGTATATGCCCCGTTTTTTTAATAGGATTTGAAACAGGAGAAATAATTTTTTGTCCTTCTTTTAATCCCGGTAACTCCTCAAGGTTTTCCGCAATTGTTTTACCTGTAACAGTCAGGCACTCTCCGTGCAAGAAGCCTTCCTTTAGCAACATTTTTTGAACAGCGGGAATACCGCCAATTTCGAGCAAATCTTCCATAACATAAGAGCCGCTCGGTTTAAGATCCGCGAGATAAGGAGTTTTGTCGGAAATAGCCTGGAAGTCGTCAATGGTCAAAGGAACTTCGGCCGCTTTTGCAATAGCAATTAAATGAAGTACGGCATTTGTTGAGCCGCCCAGAGCAATAACAAGCGTAATAGCGTTTTCAAAGGCTTTTTTTGTTAAGATATCGCGTGGTTTAATGTCTTTTTCAAGCAGCAACTTAATTGCGCGTCCCGCGTTATAGCACTCCTGCGCTTTAGCTCCGTAAACAGCCGGAAGCGAAGAACTGTAGGGGAGCGTCATTCCCAAAGTTTCAATGGCTGTTGCCATTGTGTTGGCAGTATACATACCGCCGCAGGCGCCGGCGCCGGGGCAGGCGTGAGTTAAAACGTTCTTCAGGTCTTCATCGGTATATTCTTTTGCAAGATATTTTCCATAAGCTTCAAACGCGGAAACCATATCCAGCTTTTGTCCGTTATAATGACCGGCTTTTATTGTACCGCCGTAAACCATAATACTTGGGCGGTTGTGCCTTGCCATTGCAATTAAAGAGCCCGGCATATTCTTATCGCATCCGGGAATGCAGATATTGGCATCGTACCACTGGGCGTTCATTACCGTTTCAATTGAATCCGCAATAATATCTCTTGAGGGAAGCGAAAACTTCATACCGTCCGTTCCCATGGAAATACCATCGCTTACGCCTATGGTATTAAAAATAAAACCGACCAAACCCGCGTCCAGAACTCCCTTTTTAACCTCTTTTGCAAGATCGTTAAGGTGCATATTGCAATTGTTGCCTTCCCAGCCCATGCTTGTTATACCAACCTGAGCCTTGTGCATATCCTCTTCGGTCAAACCTATTCCGTAAAGCATTGCCTGAGAACCAACCTGAGCTTTTACTTCCGTAAGGCGGCTGCTGAATTTATTTAATTTGCTTTCCATATTTCTCCTTGCATTACATTTTTAGATTAAGCGATAAGACTGACTTAATGTAAAAAATTCTAATCCGGGGATTATGTAGGGTCTCTACTAATTCTTTAATCGCTCTTCTTTGTGAGAAAAGAGATTTCAGGGACTGAAAATCTTCATTCCGCTGGAATGTAAATTACCGTTTTGCTTATCATTTCCTTTTTATAACCCAAAATAACTAATTAATACTATTATATAAAGTCTATTTTAAGCCCTGTACATGTAAGTTTTTGTGTGCCATTATTCAATAGGCAGCAATTTTTTTAACAAAAAAACGCTCTTATTCTTATCAGCTCTCAGAGTTCAGCACACCTATTCTTTTTTCAATTTCGGAATAGCTTACCGGCTTGGTTAAAAAACCTTCTGGGTGTAAAGCGGAAGCTCTTTCTTCAACAGACGCTTCGGCATAACCCGTCATAAAAATAACCGGGATGTATTTTTGTCCTCTTATTCTTTTGGCGGCTTCAATTCCGTCTATTTCTCCGGCAAGCCTTATATCCATCAGTATAAGGTCCGGTATTTTTTTTAAGGCTTCATCAACAGCTTTTTCTCCTTTTGCCACCGAGCCAATAACATTATAGCCTGCCGTTGTAAGCATAAGCTTTAGCGCAAGCGCGTTAACCGCTTCGTCTTCTACAATCAGAATACTTTTAATTTTACACATATCAAACCCTTACACCATACTGATTATCATAAAAAGAAATGTTGACACTTAATCCATTATCGCTAATAATTTCCAGTTTCCCATCAAGCTGATGCTCTATCAGATTATGAATGAGCTGCATACCCAATGTATTGGCCGTTGAGGGATCGAAGGATGGAGGCAGCCCTATTCCATTATCATGAAAATTCATTTTAACCTCTCCATCGGGATTTCTTCTCATCTTTATTTCCATTTGTCCTTTTCTGTCATTTGGAAAAGCATATTTAAATGTATTAGATACTATTTCGTTTATTACAAGTCCGCACGGAACGGCATAATCAATCAATAAAAACTGGTCTTCCAAATCGAGTTTTATCATTATTTTCTTTCTGTCGATATTATATAACTTAACCAGCAGTTCAATGAGTTCGGTTATGTATTCCCGCAGGTTTATTTTAGACAAATCTTTGGACTGATATAATTTTTGATGCACAAGCGACATGGTTTTTATTCTGTTGCTTGTTTCGCTGAGAATCCTTACAAGGTTAGGATCGCTCGCGGCAACAGCCTGCAGCTGTATCATTGCGCTAATGACCTGCATATTGTTTTTTGTTCTGTGATACAGTTCCTTCAACAGAATTTCTTTTTCCTTAAGGGATTTCTTTATTTCCTCCTCGTCTTTTTTACTCTTTGTAACATCCCTTACAATAGCCAGAAAACTATCGTTACTACAAGGAACAAGCCGGGCCTCAAAACTTTTATTACCATGCAAATCCATTACGTACTCAAATGTCTGCATTACCCCGGTATCCATGGTGGTTTTAATTTTCTCTATTGTCAGTTGCGCAATATCAGCAGGCATAACCTCTGCAATGTTCTTGTTTATAAAGTATTTTCCATCCTGCATTAAGAACCTTTCTTCGGCAACATGAAAATCCAGGAAAGTGCCATCTTTTGAGAAGACGAACATAAAGTCAGGAATAGCGTTTAGTATTGCTTCCATTTTTTCCCGGTTTTCCTTAAGATCCCGTTCAATCTGTTTCCGCATAGTAATATCCACGCCAACGCTAAGCAGGCACAGTTCACCGGCCAGTTCTATTTTTTCGGAAGTCATGTTCATGTTAAGAATTCGGCCATCTTTGGTTCTCATATTAAATTCAAAATTCCTCAGGCTGTTGCTATTTTTCATGCTTTCGAACATAAATTCCCTTTCCTTAACATCAGCCCACATTTTAAGATCAAGAGTGGTTTTTTCCAGAGCATCGCTCAATTGATAACCGGAAATTCTCAGCCATTCCCTGTTTATTTCAATAAGCTTATTATCCCTAAGCCGTGTTATTGCCATGCTAACCGGGCTTGAATTGAAAATAGTTGAAAAACGTTCTTCGCTTTTTTTCAATGCTTCTTCAGAAAGTTTTCTCTCAGTAATATCGAAAAACGTAGTATACACCTGGTAAGGGTATGGCTCATCGTTTCTGAATTGAGGCGTTGAATTAAGCAGAATCCATTTGCGTTCTTTTTCTTTATAATTGTATACACCCATAACAACGCCGCTTATCTGAACGCCCTTACGCAAGGCAACCATCGCGGGATGCTTATTGCCGGGGAATTCCGTTCCGTCTTCATATATGGCATCCCATTCCTTGTTTTCGGAAGTGCGGATTTGCATTTCCCTTAAAGACAAACCGAGTATTTGTTCCGCGGCTTTGTTGGCTGAAATTATGTAACCCTGAGAATCCTGATATACAACACCCTGCGCCATTGTTTCGTACAAGGTTCTGTATTTTTCTTCGCTTGCCTTTAGGAGCTGCTCACTTTGGTTCTTCTCGGTAATGTCCGTCATAATTGAGATTGTACACAACTCGCCGTTTATATCAACATTTTCGGTAGAAATCAAAATGTGTAATTTCTGCTTTTGTTTATTGCGCATCTTTATTTCAAAGTTCACTACGCGGCCATAGGATTCCATCTGTTTCACCATTTCAAAATGGTCGTTTATATCAACCAGCAATCCAAGTTCAAAAACATCGCGCCCAATCATTTCTTCGCGGGAATAATTGAATATTTTTGAAAAACTTCCGTTAACATCCATAATTTTTCCGTCCGCTTTTCTGGTGATTGAAATGGCAGACGGGTTTGCCTGGAACACCTTTAAGAATCTTTCTTCCGATTTTTCGAGATTGTCTTCGGCTTTTCTTTTTTCACTCAGATTGATAATAACTGAAAGAAATACTTTTTTATCTCCGCGGTTGAATAACTGCATGTGCACTTCAATAGGGTACAATGTGCCGTCCGCTCTTTTATGTACCGTCTCAAAGCTTATTACCGTTTTTTCTTTTTTCAGCAGCGGAGCTATGATTTGTTTAAATGATTCGCTGGATATTTCAGGTTTTAAATCGAGCGGAGTTATTTCCTTCAACTGTTCCATTGTGTAACCCAGATTATTCAACGCCCCTTTATTGGCAAATTCAAATTTCAAGGTTTCGGCATCAAATATGTATAATTCGTTATAACTTGAGTTTATTGTATCCAGTAAAAATTTCTGTTGAGCTTCGGCTATTTTTCTTTCTGTTATATCTTCATAAAGGCCAAGTATGCCAATTATGTTGCCGTTTATATCTTTTAATGGAATCTTGCTTGTATCTATCCATGAAAGGTTTTTTCCGCCTTTTAATATTCGCTCGGTAATGTGGTAGATTGGTTTTTTTCCATTCATTACCTTTTTATCGTCCTCAATATAAGCCACTGTGTCACTTTTACTCCAGGGTAATTCAGCATCTGTTTTGCCGATAATATCCGTTGTTGAATTAAGCCCGGCATCATTGGCAAAAACTTCGTTGCAACCCAAATAGACGCTGTTTACATCCTTCCAGAAAACAGCATGTGGAATTGAGTTTAATATTTGATCGAGCATATTACGATTTTTTCTTATCTCCAGATCCGTTTTTATGGAGTCGGTAACATCCTGTGCAATAGAGACAACTCCGGTAACATTGTCGTCCATATCGTACAAACGGGTATTGTACCATTCGCAAACAATTACTTTTCCGTCTTTGGTGATATTTTCATTTCTGGTTCTGCGGCCTCCTGTGTTTTTAAGCAGGCTTGCTCTTACTTTCGAAACGCTGTCCAGAACCTCCTCGTAAACTATAAAATCGGCCTGTTTCCCTAAAGCTTCTTCTCTTGTGTAGCCAAAAATCTGCTCGGCGGCAAGGTTCCACTCTTTTACAATAAAATTAGCATCCCATTCAATTACAGCCAAGGGATTCTGTTTAATGAACAAAGACATTTTTTGTTCATAACCGCGAAGCATTTCTTCGGTTTCCTTTCTGGCTGTTATATCCTGTACAATTGTCAAAATCGCTTTTCTTCCTGAAAGGTTGATCATTCGCGAAGTGAGAGAAGCTTTAATGTTTTGTCCGTTTCTGTTAATAAACAGAGCGTCAAGCTCGTCAATTTTTCCGTTTTCAATAACCTGCGCCAACCAGTGGCTCCTTTTTTCCGGAAATTTCCAAAATCCAAGAGTGTTGGCTGTTTTTTTAATAAGTTCGTTTTTACTAAAACCAGTCATTTCTTCAAATGCATGGTTAATCTCCAAATATTCGGCGGTTTCTATATCTGTAATTGCTATTGCCTGCGGTGTAAGTTCAAACAGCGATTCAAATTTATCTTTGTTTTCCTTAACTATGCGTTCGGCCTGTTTCTGCTCGGTAATATCCGCAAGGGTTATAAGAATTGTTTTTTTACCGTCATCCATATACAGCAATCCGGTAGAAAGCAGAATATCATAAACAGCGGGCCCGTTTTGTGTGACAAAGGTAATATTAACTTCGGTATTATGAGCGGGTTGCCCTGTTTCCAAAGTTTTTTTAATTTCATTTCTTATCTGGCATTTAGAGCAATCGGGATACTTACCGCATCCGAGTTCAGAAAAAGAGTTAATACAGCCAAGAACAGCTCCGGCAAGTTCACCTTTAAGTTCGTCCACGTTTTTGCCGGAAAGCTGCAAACCTGGTCGGTTAATATTTATTACCCTGGCATCCTCATCTACCAGAGCCATTATATATGGAGAATTTTCGAAAATTGCATCCAGTACCTTTTTTTGTGAGAGCACCGCTTCCTTGTTTTGTAGTAACTCCAGGGTAATTTTGTCTCTTTCGGTTTTATTTTTTCTATCTTTTTGTCCGGCAATAATCAGCGCCAACAGCCCCAGTATGTAGATTAATCCGTGCAGGTAGAGCATGCTTTTGATGCTTGTGTTTGCAGAGGCAAGATATTTGGCAAGAGGCACTTTAACACTTATGCCTCCCCGTATATCGCCTTCTTTGTAACCCTGTTTGCCATGGCATTTCAAGCATCCGTATTCGGTTAAAAGCGGTTTCATGAGACGTAAATATTTCTGTCCGTTTTCGTCTATTATTGAGCTGTATTCTTTATTCCCATTGTTGAAGCTTATCAGGGCGCTTATTTCCCAGCCATCCGGTTTGTTTTTGGGATTCAGCGGATTAAGACTTGTAATATGCCCCTTTAGCCCAAACGAACTATCTGCGTTCTCGTGCACCATGCGGACAAAGTAAGCCGGATTTACAAGCGTAAGATTTTTACCGGTTGTGGTTGTAACATCCCGTTCAGGTAAATCCATTAAATATGGGTTAGGCAAAACCTTGTCCGTAGGCGCTACATAAACCCCTCCCTGTATAGACACCCAACGCCTGTATTCCACATCTTTATTATAGCTTGTTCTTGCGTCTGCAAGAGCTGTTTCTTCAGCCATATTGTTATACAGATTTGTATTCCAATATGCCGAAACAAATACTATAATTGTCCAAATAATGCCGGCTATTGTTGATGAATTGCGCAGTTTAGGAGAATATTTTTTTAGCATTACTGTTTCTCCCGGTTCAACATGTATAATGTTAAGTTAAAATTTCTACCCTTTACTTTCCAACGGCAGAATTGTCATAAAAAAAATACATCCTTCTGCAGTGTATAATTTGTACAACAAATGCTGCTTTACGGTCTGTTTTAACATGAAAAATCTTGCCTTGGTTTGCAAGAAAAAGTATTTATATTTTCCAATTATAATAGGAATATTGTGAGATATTTTTGAAGTGTAAATACCTATTAATAGCTATTTAGCCAAAATCGGACTAATCTGATAACCGAAGAATGTCTTTGGAGCTAATTTAATAAACTTTTAATAAATTTTTACTTTTTAATTTATTCAGCATAGCTTTTATTTTATAGTAGTTAGTATAAATAGCACGCACTTTTCCTTTGAACTTACATTTATTAATGATTATGTTGAATATTAAAATAACTATCCGCGGTCTGTAATTTGTATATCTTAAAACAAACCGCGCGCTTTGTTTTTTCTGCGGTTTAGCCTGTTGTTAATTGGTATTGTGTTAAAGGCGCCGAAGAGAGGAAGAAAAATTTATAGGAGGCAACGTGTTCAGCTCTAAAACTTATTCGGAAAGAAGGAAAAAACTTACCGAACTAACCGGATCGGGAATAATATTATTGTTAGGTAACGAAGAAAGCCCGATGAATTATTTGGATAACGCTTATTCATTCAGGCAGGATAGTACTTTTCTTTATTATTTCGGAATAGATCAACCCGGCCTTACGGGAATTATTGATATAGATGAAAAAAAAGAAATCATATTCGGCAATGAATTGACGGTAGAAGAAATTGTATGGATGGGTGTTCAAAAAACAATTGCCGAAAAAGCTCTTCTTGCCGGCGTGCAGGAAACCAAACCGCTTGAGGAACTGCCCCGGCTTTTAGCCGAAGCAATTCACAAGGGGAGAAAGATACATTTTATTCCCCAGTACCGCGCCGAAAACATACTTGAGCTCTCGCAATTGCTTGGATTAAACTCTTTAAGAATTAACGAATACGCTTCTCCGGTTCTTATGAAAGCTGTTATTGAACAGCGTTCGGTAAAAAGCGATGAAGAAATAAAACAGATAGAAAGCGCGCTTTTGGTTTCGTATCAAATGTATAAGGCGGCTTATAAAGTTACGCGCCCCGGTATATTGGAAAAGGATATAAGCGGCATGATGGAAGGAATTGCCCTTGCAATTGGCAACGGATTATCGTTCCCTACAATATTTTCCATGTTTGGTGAAATTTTACATAACCATTATCATGGCAATATTATGGAGGAAGGCCGGCTGATTGTTTGCGATTCCGGCTCCGAATCCGAACTTCACTATGCGAGCGATATTACCCGAACTTTTCCTGTAAGCGGTAAATTTACCGATATTCAGAAAACCGTTTACCAGATTGTACTTAACGCGAACCTTGCCGGCATTGCAGCCGTAAAACCCGGACTCAAATTTAGGGAAGTTCACCTTCTCGCTTCAAAAACCATAGCCGAAGGTTTGAAAGACCTTGGTTTGCTTAAAGGAAATATTGAAGATATTGTTTCTTCAGGAGCTCATGCACTGTTTTTTGTTCATGGAATTGGCCACATGCTTGGCCTTGACGTGCACGATATGGAAAACTTCGGCGAAGTTAATACCGGTTACTCAGATACCATTCAACGCAGTCAGCAGTTTGGTTTGAACGCTCTGCGTTATGGCAAAGAGCTTAGAACCGGAAACGTAATGACCATTGAACCGGGAATTTACTTTATTCCTCAACTAATTGAAAAATGGGAATCTGAAAATATACTTACCGATTTTATAAATTACGACAAAGTAAAAGAATACATTGGTTTTGGAGGTATCAGGGTTGAAGATGACGTTCTTGTTACCGAAACGGGAAGCCGTGTGCTTGGCAAGCCAATCCCCAAAACCATTGAGGATATTGAAAATGCCATGGCGGCTAAATAGAGTTTAACTATATATTGTAAATATCAAAAAGGATTTCTATGCTTGTAAAAGAAAAAATAAAACAAGCCGTATCCCTTTTAAAAGAAACAGGAATTGATTGCTGGATTACTTTTGTAAGGGAAAGTTCCATTAACGGCGACCCCGTTCTTCCTTTTTTAGTAAATGCCGATGTTACCTGGCACTCCGCTTTTATTATTAACTCAGACGGAACAACAAAAGCCATTGTTGGCTTGTACGATAAACTTTCAATTGAAGACCTTGGCGTTTATGACGAGGTTATGGGATACATAACCGGCATTAAAGAACCATTGCTTACTTATTTAAAATCTGTTAATCCTAAAAAAATTGCTATTAACTTTTCTAAGGAAAGCGAGATCTGCGATGGCCTGACTTATGGAATGTACTTAACGCTTCATGAGTATCTGGCTGAAATCGGTTTCCAAAACAGACTTGTTTCATCCGAGAAGATTGTATCCGCTTTGCGTGAACGCAAATCTCCGTTCGAAATAGAAACAATGGTGAAAGCAATAAGGCAAACAGAGGAAATATTCGATAAGGTTGCCGGTTTTATAAAGCCTGGAAAAACGGAAGCCGAAATTGCGGAATTTATGAGAAACGAAGTAAAAAGCAGAAAACTCGGCTTTTCGTGGGAACCTTCTGTTTGTCCGTCCGTCTTTACGGGTCCGGATACCGCAGACGCGCATTACGGCCCCACAGGGCGAGTTGTTGAGCGCGGACATATATTAAATATGGATTTTGGAGTAAAGACCGACAACTACGTTTCTGACATGCAGAGAACGTTTTACATCTTGAGGGAAGAAGAGGATAAAGCCCCCGATGATGTAATGCACGGTTTTAATACCATTGTGGAATCAATTGAACAGGCAAGGCAGGCAATTAAACCCGGCGTTCCATGCTTTATGATAGACGAGATTTGCCGTAATTATATAGTAGATAAAGGATACGAAGAGTTTCCTCACGCTCTTGGTCATCAGGTAGGGCGTTTTGCCCACGATGGAACAGCTATCCTTGGCCCTAAATGGGAGAAATACGCAGACCGGCCTTTGCGCCTGATTGAAAAAGACATGGTCTTTACTTTGGAACCACGGCTTACAGTTAAAAACAGGGGAGTGGCTACCATTGAAGAAATGGTGGTTGTTACGGAAACCGGCGCTGAATTCCTATCCATTCCTCAAAAAGAAATTATCTTAATTAAATAAATTTCCGGGACGGCAAAGCCGTCCCATTTTTTTATGCCAAATAAATTTAACAGTTCAATAAATAATCATTCTTTTCCAAAAGCTTTTTTCTTGTTTCCTGTACTTCTTAAGGTTTATTTCTTTATTAATTTTATTACAACTTTAAGGAACTGGCACATAAAAAAATTTCTGGGCAAGATTACCAGCAAAACAAAGAATAAATTCCTTTTTTATGACGCCGGTTGCGGCTCCGGCGATTTTATTTTATCTCTTTCAAAAAAAAATAAGGATTCCTCATTCGTTGGCGCTGATATTCACAATGGCAATATTGATGTTTGTACGAATTATGCCGAAAAATTAAATTTAAAAAATATCAGTTTTGTAAAGCAGTACATCGAGCATTTTAATTTGAAAACTCCCGCTGATATAATTACCTGTTTTACTGTACTTCAATATATTGAAGATGATGTTTCCGTTCTAAATCTATTTAGCCGGAGTCTAAAAAAAGATGGCATTTTACTGGTTTATGTGCCGGTTAATTATGTCGTTTCTATTCCTTTACTACGAAATCTGCGCAATAGATATTTCAGCAAACTTGAGTATGATGCCGTTAACAATATAAAAAGAAGATATTCCCGAGCTGATATTTTACAAAAGCTCGAATACTGCGGCTTTGAAACTTTTGAAGTAAAAAACACTTATGGTTTTGCCGGAAGAGCCGCTTACGAAATACATTCTTTTTTTCTTTTGGCTTTTCAAAAAGTCAATTTGTTTTTAGCTTTTTTTATTTTGCTTTTTTATATCCCCTGTGTTTTTCCATTTTTTTTACTTTTGAACCTGTTCGATTTTTGTTTTTCGCATAAAGAGGGGAACGGACTGCTTATTTCCTGCCGAAAAACAACTGAATTAACCCTTAAAAACCAGTAAATAGTTAAAACAGTAATCCACAATTTAGGTGTGCATAACGTGTGCGTAAATGTGGTTTATTGTGTTAATAACTTATATCTTACGAACACTTGTTCTTTAAGGCGGTTTATGTTGATAGTTATGCACATTTGTTGGTAATAAAAAAGCCTCATTCCAATTCATTTTGCAAAGATATAGGGCTTATCAACAAATGAACGCGCTTATTGTTATTATTATATTTTAAATATATATATAAATATTATTATTATTATTAAGCTGTTGAGAAATGTGCAAAACTGAAAAGTGTAAAAAAAAAGCCGGGAAAAAGCCCGGCTGAAAACTAAAATGGGTTTGTGGCAAAAACAGTGAGTTCAGTAATAAAACCCCGATCGTTCATTGTTAAGGCAGAAACAATTGCGTGAGAAATATCCTCGGAGACAAGCTTTTGTGGATTGAAAGCTCTTTCTCCCAAACCGGCGCTTTTTGCAAAATCCGTCTGCACTTCACTCGGATTAATTAATATAACACGTACATTATATTTTCTTAGTTCGGCTCTCCAGCATTCTGTCATTCCCCGCAAAGCAAATTTTGTTGCTACATAAGGTGTCCCTCCTTCGTATCCTTTTGTTCCCGCGGTTGAAGCTATATTTATAATTGCTCCGGAGTTTTGTTTTTTGAAGATTTTAGCGGCTTCTCTTGCCATGAGCATTGCGCCGGTTACGTTAGTAGCGTGAACTTGATTAAATTTTTCAATATCTATGTCTTCAAGTTTTGCCATGTATCCAAAACCAGCGTTATTTATAAGCGCATCTAATTTTCCGTATTTCTGGTTTAAGGACGCGTATAATTCCAATACGTCCGCTTCGGAAGAAACATCGCACCTGTAGGCGTCAAAACCATATTGAGTAGAAACGGCATTAAGTTTTTCCTTGTTGCGTCCTGTAATTATTACAGTTGAGCCATTGCTTTTCAATTCAATTGCAGTGGCAAGTCCTATACCCGCGGTACCGCCTGTAATTAGAATAATTTTATCTTTCAGTTCCATAAAAACTCCCAAATATTTTTGTTAATTTTGAACTCTTTTACTATAAAAGCAATTTTTATCTTATGTATGATAACAAAAAATAATTTCAAAAAGTGGCATATAAACAGACAATCGTTTTTGTTTTGTATAGTTAATGTTAAAAGATAATAGGATGAAAAGTTCAAACTTAAAAGAATAAATCTTAAACGAATGTTTATTTGCAAGGGCATTAAGTATAGAATTGTTAATGCATTAATAAATAATTAATTTTACAGGTTATGCTTTTAAATGAAAATACAATTGTTGCGATAGCAACGCCAATAGGAACGGGAGCCATTTCCGTTATAAGAATTAGCGGCCCGGACGCTTTTAAAGCGGTTGATTCGGTTTTCAAAGGAAAAGTGAAGATTGCAGAAGCGGGGAGCCATACAATTCATTACGGAAAAATCATTGATACAAATCAGGAGATGATTGATGATGTTCTGGTTTCGGTTTTCAGGCAGCCGCATTCCTATACAGGCGAAGATAGCGTTGAAATAAGCGCTCATGGTAATCCGTATATTGCTCAAAAAATAATTGAGCGATTGATTGGAAAAAGTGTTCGGCTTGCAGAACCGGGCGAGTTTACAAAGCGCGCTTTTTTGAACGGCAGAATTGATTTGTCTCAAGCCGAAGCAGTAATGGATGTAATCAACTCAAATACGGAAGCCTCGCTGCGTGGAGCCAGAAACCAGCTTGACGGAATGCTTTCGCAAAAAGTTCATGATCTGAGAAAAATGCTGATAAATACATCTTCGTTAATTGAACTTGAACTCGATTTTGCGGAAGAGGATATTGAGTTTGTACCTAACCAGGAGCTTATAAATAGAATTGATAAAATTATAAATGAAATTGATGTGTTGCTGGAAAGTTACGAGTTCGGAAAAATTATTCACGATGGAGTAAATGTAGCTTTAGTCGGCAGACCAAATGTAGGCAAATCGTCACTGTTGAATTACCTGGTTAAAGAGTCGCGCGCAATTGTAAGCGCAATTCCCGGTACAACGCGGGATATAATCAGGGAAGAGGTTTCCATTGGCGGGATACTTTTCCGATTATTTGATACTGCCGGAATAAGAACATCCGAAGATGAAATAGAGAAAGAAGGTATATCAAGAAGTAAGGAAGCTATCAGGAACTCGGATCTTGTAGTATTTTTGATTGACGCCGAAAAACCTGAACCGGGGGACATGTACAGGCAATTATGCGAACTTACCCCTGGCGAAAAAATAATAAAAGTAATGAATAAAACAGATCTTGTGGAACATGCCGTAATAGGCGCGGATGTTTATATTTCTGCAAAAACGGGACTCGGTATAAATAATCTTCTTTTTAAATTAAAAGAAAAAGCTTTTGGCAGTAAAACATATAGCGAAAAAACGGCGGTGGTCTCGAACATAAGACATTTCGACTGCCTTAAAAAGGCGAAAGAGAGTCTGTGTATTGCCAAAAACACTTCCGAGAACGGATTAAGTGGAGAATTTGTTGCTGTAGATATGCGGAATGCGGAAAATTCGCTTGGTGAAATAATAGGTGAAGTTACCTCGGAAGATATATTGAATAACATTTTTACAAAATTCTGTATTGGCAAGTAATTGTTCCACGTGGAACATAAAAAGAAAACAGTTAAAGCTTTATATTTTAAAGGTTAGTAAGTTCAGGTTTATGTAATAGGTATTGCTTAAACTCAACGGAAAGAGAAATAGTTCTGAACTTATATAAGGTTTTAGTCTATGCCGAAAGGGTATAAATACTAAAATTTGGGAAAATGCTTGTTGAAGTTAGAAAATATGAGAAAAAAGAACCTTTATATGTGGGGAAATAGAATATCCATATAGGAAAAGGGCGTAAAGTATTATAAATGAAGCGTTCCACGTGGAACAATTCATATAGAGTTGAATATTATTCAGGAAGTAAATGAAAGAATACGATATAATTGTGGTAGGCGGCGGACATGCCGGAGTAGAAGCGGCGTGTATTGGCGCAAAGATGGGATGTTCTGTAGCACTGTTGACAATGGATAAATTTGCGATGGGAAGGATGTCTTGTAATCCTGCGATAGGTGGTACGGCAAAGGGACATTTGGTGAGAGAAATAGATGCTCTCGGTGGAGTTATGGGGCAGATAGCGGACAGAACCGGTATACAATTCCGGATGCTAAACAGGTCCAAAGGCCCGGCGGTTTGGTCGCCCAGGTGTCAATCTGACAGGAAGCTTTATTCAGAAGAAGCTTTAAGGGTGGTTGAATTACATAAGAATGTAGATATTGTGTCTGTTTCGGTAACGGGAGTTTTTGCCGAAGGGAAGGAAGTAAAAGGGGTGGAAACCGAAAACGGAGAAAAAATTTTCGGTAAAACGGTGGTTCTTTCTTCCGGAACGTTCTTAAACGGTCTTATGCACACGGGTTTGAATTCCATTGCGGGGGGTAGGTATGGAGAGCCTCCGGCGCGTGGAGTAACCGAATCTCTTGTGGATCTCGGTTTTGAGGCCGGCAGATTAAAAACAGGTACGCCGCCACGTCTTAAAGCAAGTACAATTAACTGGGATGTCCTGCAGGTTCAACCTGGGGATGACGATCCTCAGCCATTTTCTTTCCAGACGGATAAAAATGAATTCCCATATCAGAGGCAGCTCCCATGCCATATTACTTATACGGATGTTAATGTACACAACATTTTGAGGAAGGGTTTTGATAAGTCACCCCTCTTTACAGGTTTAATTAAGGGGGTAGGCCCAAGATACTGTCCCTCTATAGAAGATAAAATAGTCCGTTTTGCGGATAAACTTCAGCATCAACTGTTTCTTGAGCCGGAAGGACTTGATAGCGATTTGATTTATCTGAACGGTTTCTCGAGTTCTTTACCCGCGGAGATACAGTTTGAGGCTTTAAGAAGCATTAAGGGGCTTGAAGAAGTGGAAATGGTAAGGCCCGGTTACGCGGTAGAGTATGATTTTTTTCCTCCTCACCAGGTGGATTTGACTCTTGAAACGAAAATAATTTCGGGACTTTATTTTGCTGGCCAGATTAACGGCACCTCCGGATATGAAGAAGCCGCGGCTCAGGGTTTAATTGCCGGTATTAACGCCGCTCTTAAGGTAAAAAAGGAAAAGGAATTTGTTTTAAAGCGCAGCGAAGCTTATATAGGCGTTTTGGTTGATGATCTTGTTACTAAATCGACCGAGGAACCTTACAGAATGTTTACTTCGCGCGCGGAACACCGGTTATTGCTTCGCGCGGATAACGCGGACCGCCGATTGATGAAATACGGCTTTCAATTCGGTACTATTCCAGCCGATGTTAATACTGCTCTTGTAGAAAGAGAAACATTAATTTCCGCGGGAGTTGAGTTCTGCAATAATACAAAATTTAAAGCTAAAGACATTAATCAGTATCTGGCCGAAAGGGAATTAAGTCCGGTTGATTCAACTGAAACAATAGCAAAACTATGTAAGCGGCCCGAAATGAATCTACGCGAATTGCTCCAAAGGATTAAAATAAAAAACGAATCATTAGTCCCGCGGATATTGGGAAATCCGGTGGCGCTTGAGCAGATAGAGATTGAACTGAAATACGAAGGGTATATAAAACGTCAGTACGAAGCGGTTGAAAGACTTGAGCGATATGAGCATACCGCAATTCCTTTAAGTTTCAATTATTTAAGCTTAAAACCATTATCAACCGAAGGCAGGGAAAAACTGAACAAGGTAAAGCCGCGTTCAATAGGGCAGGCTTCAAGAATATCGGGAGTTACCCCTTCAGATATATCAATTTTATTAGTATATTTAAAGAACTAATTTTTTAAAGGTTGGGAAAATGTTAGTTGATTTACAAGATCAATACATAAAGCAATTGACATCATTTTACTGGCAGAACGGGCAGGTGCCCGACCCTGCAATGATGGAGCGGCTTGCATATTATGCGGAACTTGTGGTCGAAAAAAACGAGGCAATCAATCTGGTTTCGCGCAAGGATGTGGAAGCAATAATTGAAAATCATGTTTTTATTTCAGCTTATATCTCAAAATACATTCCCGAAAAAATTTCCCATTTTCTTGATATAGGCACAGGGGGCGGTTTTCCTGGTATTCCTGTTGCTATAATGCGTCCCGATCTTAAAGGTGTTCTGGTGGATTCCACTACAAAAAAAATAGACTCTGTAAAAGAGTTCATAAACAAACTTAAGCTAAGCAATGTTGTTGCCGAGAGCACAAGAGTTGAAAGCCCTGAATTTACGGTTGCCTACAGGGATTATTTCGATCTTGTAATTTCGCGCGCTACCGCGCCGCTTATTATGCTTATAAAATATGCTCTGCCTTTAATAAAAGACAAGGCTTATATACTTGCAATTAAAGGGGGCGATTTGCAGGATGAATTCACAAAGGCGGAAATTAAATTCAAGTCCTACATAAAAAAATCAACTATTTTTGAATTAAACTATAAACCGACAAATATCAGAAACGAAAAGGGTAAAAAGTTGGTTTTGCTGGAGCTAATTAAATGACAAAAATTGCCAGTTCAAAAGATCTTTTTGCGGAGATTAGTCACCTTTCAACTGAACAAAGAAATCCTAATTCGATGGATATTGATGTAAGTTCCACCGCGGAGATTTTGCGAATAATAAATAACGAAGATAAAAAAGTACCTTTGGCTGTTGAAGCCGAACTTCCATACATTGAACAGGCGGTTGAAATAATTGTGAAAGCCTTAAAGAACGGAGGACGGCTTTTGTATTTTGGAGCCGGAACAAGCGGCAGACTGGGAGTGGTTGACGCTTCCGAGTGCCCGCCTACCTTTGGAACTCCCTTTGGCTTGATTGACGGATTTATTGCCGGTGGAAAAAATGCAATGTTCAGAGCTGTTGAAGGCGCGGAAGATTATGAAGAATACGGCGCTAAAGATGTTATGGACGCCCATGTTACAGATAAAGATGTTGTATGCGGAATTGCGGCAAGCAGAAGAACCCCCTATGTTGTTGGGGCGGTTAAAAAAGCCAAGGAAATAGGCGCAAAGACTTTGTTCATTACATGCAACCCAAGAAAAGATTTTAACATTGAAGAAGTTGATGTTGCCATGTGTCCTTTTGTTGGACCCGAAGTTGTCATGGGGTCTACAAGAATGAAAAGCGGCACGGCGCAAAAACTGGTTCTTAATATGCTTACCACAACCGCTATGGTTCGTCTTGGTAAAGTTTATGAAAACATGATGATCGATCTGCAGATGACGAACAAAAAACTTGTGGAGCGTTCAAAAAAAATTGTAATGACAATTACAGGCGTTTCGTATGATGAAGCGGGTGAGTATTTAAAGAAAGCTGACGGCCATGTAAAAACAGCGCTTGTTATGATTATGGCAAATGTTACAAAAGAAGTTGCAAAGGAAAGATTGGAAAAAGCGGACGGCTTTGTGCGCAAGGCTATTAAAGAATAAACCATATTTTTTACTTTTTATTTCCATCCGGTTTTGATAGTTTTCAAAACCGGATTTTTTTTCTAATTGGGTAATAAAGGGAGCCAATGAAAAAGCATTTTATTTTATTTTTTTTAGCATTAGTTGTAATCCAGGTATATCCGCAAAGCGAAGACGCCAAAAACTTTTTTAAAGTCGGGAGCGATTTGTTTTCCGTTCCATCCAGGTTTGAAAAAAAGGACTGGTTAAATTTTGCCGGTACGGCTGCCGCAACAGGAGCCGCGTTTCTGGCGGATGAGCCAGTAAAAAAGTTTTCTCAAAATAACAAATCTCCTTTTCTCGATGAAGTTTTTAAAATAGACAAGTATTACCATGTTGAAGCTATGGGGCTTGGAATAGCCGCAATTTACGGCTACGGACTTGGAGCAAAAAAAGAGCACACCAGACTTCTTGGTATGCGTTTGCTCGAATCGACTGTTTATGCTTCATTAATTAATCTGACAACAAAAGTTGTCCTGGGCAGATCCCGCCCGCTGCTTGAACATGGGAATATGGAATTTTCACCCCTTAATATCGATTTCAACACAACATCGTTTCCTTCCGGACATACTACTTTGGCGTTTGCTTACTCAACCGTGCTGGCGGCGGAATACCCGGGCTTTTGGTGGAAAGCTCTTTGGTATGGTTCAGCCACATTGGTCGGGGGTGCGCGTATATACCACAACTACCATTGGTTTTCCGATGTGGTTATGGGCGCGGCAATGGGTTATTTTGTCGGCGAGTTTGTAAATCATCATCATACAAACATTGACGGGCCTGATAGGCAAAATAAACAGATATATGTTATGGTTCTCAATGTGCCGCTTTAGGTTGATAATATTTGTTGGAATAACTGTTTTCTTTATTCCCGAATTATTTGGTCAACATAAATTGTCATTAGAAAACTATTTTGTGAAAAAGTCTGATTTAATAGTAATTGGAACAGTTACAAATATGACAAGTAAATGGGATGAAAATAAAAAAAATATTTATACTTATGTTACTGTGAAATGTATTGATTGTCTAAAAGGTAAAAAATTAAAAGTAATAACAATAAAGGTAGCTGGGGGGATTGTAGGTGAGGTTGGTATTGAAATAACGACCGCTGAAAAATATACGATATCAGAAAAGATATTTGCTTTTTTAAAAAAGAATTCTGATGGTACTTATTCGGTTATTGCCGCAAGGGATGGGAAATATACTTATAAAGGAGCTAACATAATTAATAGCCATGAAATGATATTGCACGATCATACTTTTATTGATAGCATAAATCAAATGATAGTAAAACAAAAATCGTATTCTAAATAATCTATCAAAAATTGAAATAAATATAATTTCATCACCCCGGCAGCACCGGATCACTTCGGTACGCAACTACCTCAAACACACTTGTTGTGAAGCGGGTCAGCGCCCCGCTTCTACGAGGAGTTTGATGCTAAAACATTGAAGGAATAACACACCAAACACGATAGAACGCCTTGCAAGCGGAATATATATATACCGCATTGAAGTAAAAGACGAGAATAACACGCCTGCATTTACGGATATGCGTAAAATGATAATGGTAAAGTAAAACACCCAACCGGAGTGTTCCAGCGTTTGGGGAAAAGTGTTTTAACGTAGAATCGGGTCGCTGACCCGATTCACAAAATGCGTGCGAGGTAATATAAAAGATACAGTCATTAATTCCAGTGAAAACATATTTTCCCCCATGTAACGGAGGCTGTCTTAAAAGGATAGTCTTTTTTGTTATTAGCAGATTCATCAAGCTCCGGAGGAGCGATATTTTTGTAGAAAAATTAAATAATTGTATAAAGCTCCAGGGGAGCGAAATTTTTAATGCGGGAATAGAATAATGTACATTTGTGGGAGAAATTTCGCTCCGTTGGAGCTTGATTTTACCTTTTACATATATTCTACAAAAATGCCGCTCCTATGGAGCTTAAAAAAGGAATTGAGTTAGTTTTACCACTATCCTTGGCAACGCCGTACCACTCTGGTGCGCAACTACTCCAAACACACTTGTTGCGAAGCGGGTCAGCGTACCCGCTTCTACGTGTTGGATAGCTATATAATAGAGGCCTGTAAAAAAAGGGGGAAACGACAATTACCTTTCTCGCCGGCAGCGCCGGACCACTCCGGTGCGCAACCACCCCAAACACACTTGTTTTGAAGCGGGTCAGCGCCCCGCTTCTACGTATGCTGGGTAGCTGTATAATAGAGGCCTGTAAAAAATCATAGTGGGACAGCAATTACCTCGCTCACCGGCAACGCCGGACCATTCCGGCGCGCAACCACCCCAAACACACTTGTTTTGAAGCGGGTCAACGCCCCGCTTCTACGTTTGCTGGATAGCTGTATAATAGAAATCTGTAAAAAAATCAGAGGGGAACAACAATTACCTCTCTCGCCGTCAGCGCCGAACCACTCCGGTACGCAACTACCTCAAATACACTTGTTGTGAAGCGGGTCAACGCCCCGCTTCTACGTGTTGGATAGCTATATAGTAGAGGCCTGTAAAAAAAATCAGGGGGGAACAACAATGTGGTGCTTTTTAAAGATTAAATGACTAATTTCACAAAATTATAAAAGCCGAATTTTGTAAATAAAATAGATTTGGTGAAGAAAGAAATTTGTAATAACCGGCAGTACAAAAAGTGACTGCCTAAAAATAAAATAAGTCTTGTCACAGCATCTTTTTTTTCAACCCGGAAAATTTAAAAAAATAATTGAGCTTAAGGAGAAAATTAAAAACTCCGCCGGCTCCGGGGAGCCTTTATATATTTCGTCTCTGCATGGTTCCTCAAAAGCTTTGCTTGTGGAAGAATTAAGCCATAGCGAACAACAATTGGTTGTGCTTTTTCCCGAAGTTCAGTCGGTGCTGGAGTTTGGGGTGGAGCTGGATCTACTGGGACTGACAGACAAGCTTATTCTTATTACCGAATTTAAATCCGATTTTCTTCAGGAACGCCTTACTGAAATTACGAACCGTCAGAAATTTGTTATTGTCTCCACGTACGACTTACTAAACTGCTTTGTTCCAACAAAAGCGGAAATAGAAAACAATACAACAAACATTACCGTAGGCGGTAGTTTAAGTTATAACGATTTGCTTGAATATCTGAATCTGCTTAATTACCAGAGAGAAAAATTTGTGGAGTCTCCGGGTGAATTTTCTCAGCGCGGTTCCATAATTGACTTCTGGTCGTACAGCGAAAAGAACGCTGTTAGGCTTGAGTTTGACGGAGACTTTCTTGAGTCAATCCGCTACTTCGATTCGGAGAGCCAGCGTTCAACCGAAAAGGTTGAATCTGTTACAATTGCCGGAAAATTAAGCGAGCAGGAAGAAGATCAGGATAAAGCTCCCGAACTGGCGCTGTTTTTTGATCACCTTGCAAATCCTCTTGTGTTCGCGTCCGAGTTCGAGCTTGAAAACTTTTCTTATAAAAATATAAATTTTTACGAACCGGACGAAGTAACTCCCGCCGAAGAAATTCAGGAAGCCGTCAGCGAAGATGTGGATATAATTACAAAAGACGGCAAGATGATAAATCTTGAAGATGAAGAAGAGATTGCCTTTGCCGAAGAAATACCGGCCACTCCTGCAAAACTGGAAACCGGCACGGTAAAACCGTCATTTGGATTAATAAACGCGCGCTGGCTGCTTGAGCAGGAAATTGGCGCGTCCGAAAAAAGATTGCAGCTCGGATTTTTGGAAGCGCCGGTAATCAACTCGAACTACGAGGCTCTGTTTAGCCATATTAACGATTATGCCCGGCAGGGATACCGGATACTTGTAGTCAGCGAAAACGATTTACAGACAAACAGACTGCGAGAGCTGCTTACAAATAAAAACGCGGAAGTTGAAGAGCTTGCCGAAAACGGTACGCTTAAGTTCGATACCCTTGCAATCCATAACGGTTTTGTCAATCGCGAGGAAAAACTTCTTCTTTTAACCGACTACCAGATATTTAACAAACCGTACAGAACCAAAATAATCACCCACGGTAAACCGAAGAAAAAAAGGAATAAGGAATTCGCGTCTATCAAGCGGGGAGATTATGTTGTTCACGAAGATTTTGGCGTAGGCAAGTATCTTGGTCTCGAAAATATCAGGATTGGAGAGGTTGAACAGGAATCAATGAAAATACAATACGACCAGGGGGGTATTGTATATGTAAACCTGAACTACCTGACGCTTGTAAAAAAATTCTCCTCAAAAGAAAATACAGTCCCCAAACTTGCAACGCTTGGAACAGGCGAGTGGGAGACGGCGAAGCAAAAGACCAAAAAGAGAATAAAGGAAGCCGCGCGCGAACTGATAACTCTTTACGCAAAACGAAAAGCTTCGGAAGGATACAGCTTTGCCGCCGATACAATCTGGCAGAAAGAGCTTGAGGCGTCTTTCTTTTATGAGGATACGCCGGACCAGGCAAAAGTTACGGAAGAATTTAAGAAGGATATGGAATCCGCCAGCCCAATGGACAGACTTGTATGCGGAGATGTAGGTTTTGGGAAAACGGAAATAGCCGTAAGAGCCGCTTTCAAAGCCGTTCAGGATGGCAAACAGGTTGCGGTGCTTGTTCCTACAACAATTCTGGCTGAACAGCATTTTAACACATTTTCCGACAGGCTTTCGCAGTTTCCGGTAAAAGTGGCAGCCATGTCCCGTTTTCAGAGCAAAAAAGAACAAACCGACACTTTGGAACAGTTAAAGGTTGGTAAAGTAGATATTTTAATTGGAACACACCGGCTACTCTCAAAAGATGTAAAGTTTATGGATATTGGTCTGCTGATTATAGATGAAGAGCACAGGTTTGGCGTTATGGCAAAAGAGAAATTACGCGCGTTAAAAGCCAATGTGGATACTTTAACTTTAACGGCAACCCCAATACCCCGTACGCTTAATCTTTCGCTTGTAGGGGCACGGGATCTATCCGTTATGGCAACTCCGCCCCCAAACCGTCAGCCAATCTATACCCAGGTTGCGGTTTTCGATATTCTTAAAGTACGCGAATGGATGTTAAATGAAATTAACCGGCACGGACAGGTATATTTTATACACGATAGGGTGCAATCAATTTACAAATTTGCGCAGTATATAAAAAAATATATTCCTGAAGTTAAAGCCGCAATTGCGCACGGACAAATGAAACCGGCCCAGCTTGAAGAGGTCATACACGGGTTTTTAAATAAAAAATACGATGTACTGATCTGTACCAAAATAGTTGAATCTGGTATTGATATTCCGAACGTCAACACAATAATAGTAAACCGGGCGGATAGATTCGGGTTGGCTGAACTTCACCAGTTAAGGGGGCGCGTGGGGAGATCGAACAGACAGGCTTATGCTTATTTCCTTGTTCCTTCGTTAAGCGGAATTACAAAAAAATCTCTCCGAAGGCTTCAGGCAATTGAAGAGTTTACAGAAGTCGGCTCCGGTTTTAACCTTGCCATGCGCGATCTTGAAATTCGCGGAGCGGGTAATTTGCTTGGAACAGAACAGAGCGGCTTTATAGACCTTGTCGGGTTCGATATGTACCTAAAGCTTATTAACGAAGCCGTTGAGGAATTGAAGTATCAGGAGTTTAAGGAAGTGTTTGACAACCTGCCGAAGCAGGAAGAGCGCACCGATCCTACAATTGATACATATTTCGAAATCGGGATTCCGGAAGCTTATATGCCCGACCAGATGGACAGACTTAATTTTTACACTTCTCTTTACTCAATAAAGCGTCTTTCGGAACTTGAAGAAACGCGCGAAGAGCTTGAAGACCGTTTTGGCGTACTGCCAATTCTTGTAAAACGATTGATTTCAACGGCGGTAATTAAGCATTACGCTTCGCTTGCCCTTTTTGAAAGGGTGATTATGCAGAGAAAACAGGTTATAATTATACTGCCCAAAGGATTAAAAGAAGAGTATTACACCGTTAAATTCCCCGAGTTGATGAGGTATATTCTCGATAATTACAAAACCACTATCCGTTTTGAGCAAAGCAAGGACATTATGAAGCTGGTAATACCAAACAATTTCCCTTCACCGGAGTCGTTGCTTGAATACGTAATAAATTTCTGTAAGGAAATATCAAAACTGTTTAACCGGGATTTTCAGGAAGAAGCAGAAACTACCGAAGAAGAAATCAAGTAAAAAGGGGAGGCGGCGTTACTGAAGCGCCGCCTGTAAAAACTAAATTTTTTGTAAAAACGAAATTATCGCCTTATTAAAAGCGTCCGGGTTTTCTATGGGGGTCATGTGTCCGGCATCGGGAATGACTTTGAATGCAGCTCCCGGAATTTGGTCCGCAATAGCCCGCATATCTTCGGGAGATGTCATTTTATCGAACTCTCCACTCAAAACAAGAACCGGTATTTTTATCTCAGGTAAAAAATGCACGGAATCGGTGCGTGAAAGCATTGCAAGCTGCGCGCCTTTTACTCCCAGTGGACTTGCAAGAGCGGCCTTTTCAATAATGTAATTAAATTTTACAGCTTCTCTTTTCATAAAACCAAGACTAAAACAGGTGGGGATAAAATCCTTAACAAATTTTTCAACTCCCTCAGTCTCAATTTTTTTAATACTGGCGCATCTTTTCAGTTTACCGGCGTTGTTATCCGCCACAGGTTTTGTATCGCAAAAAATAGCGGCTTTAAATTTATTTTGGTCCCGTTCCAAAAGTCTGAATGAAAGATAGCCTCCCATCGAAAGACCGCAAATAACAGGGCGTTCCAGTTTGTAATCATCAATAATTGCAAAAACGTCATCCGCAAATGTTTCCATTGTGAACTGTCCGTTACCCACGGCTGATTTTCCAAGGCCCCGAATATCGTATGAAATGCAATAGTGCGTTTGTTTTAAGGCTTCTATTTGCTGCTCCCACATGGAGCTGTCGTAAGGAAAGCCATGTATAAATATAATAGCCTGATTTTCGGGATTCCCTTCTGTATATATCCTTAAATCTTCAGAAATTTTTCCCATAACATTTTCCTTTGTAAGTATTTTGTCTGTTGTAACACATAATTCAAGAACAGTATTGTAAAAATAAGTAAAATTTCACTATTATGTTAAGAGGGGGCGTCATTTTGCCTTATTATGTATATTGCAATACCGCTCTGTTATTAATTCAGGCCAGAAACCTGTGTGTAACAGCCAGCAAAAAATTGATTAGAATCAGCGTGTTCATTACCAGCGAAAAAGCCGATAACCTTGAAAGTCCGGAATAAAATTCCTGCGAAAAACTTTCATCTTCGCTGTTAAGGAGTTTTCTTATCTTTTTGCCGGAAGGAATAATAAACCCGAAAACCAAAACCGCAATTATTACGGTAAGTATTTGTTTGGTCACAAGCCAGTGGTCGGCGGTAAAATTAAAAAACGAATAGTAGGGAAGTACCAAAACCAGAACTATACCGGTCAGCAATATGCCGGTCATCCCCGCCATGCCGGTTACGTTAATTAAAACCAGATAAGCGGAGACAAGTCCCTTTTCGGAAGCGGAGCCTTTGGCTCGCTTAATAAAGCGGTTTAAGATAAGCTGCGCTGGAAAAGCTCCAAGCCAAACAACCGAAGAAAGAATATGCAAAACTAAAAGAGCGGGGTAAAATTCCATAACCGGCCTTTAAATAAAATGAATAAAAACATTAAATTATTTTTTCCTTTTGTAATGAAATATTATGATTATTTACTTAATTTTGAGTACGGAAAAAAATATATCTATATAAACTTTCATATCAGGTTTATTGTTCCGTATTATATAAATAAAAATATAAGAGTATATTATGAAAAAGAAGTTGTTAATCAGAGATTTGACAATGAGAGACGGGCAGCAGTCTCAATTTGCAACAAGAATGAGCCAAAGGCAGGTTGAAAAATTATTACCTTATTATAAAAAAGCCGGCTTTTATGCCGTAGAAGTATGGGGCGGCGCCGTACCCGATTCAGTAATGCGTTATCTTGGTGAAGATCCGTGGTATCGTTTGGAATCTGTTAAAGCTGCAATTGGGGACGTATCCAAACTGACTGCTCTTTCCAGAGGCAGAAACTTATTTGGTTACAACCCTTATCCGGATAGCGTTATTGAAGGTTTTAACAGAAATGCCGTCAAATCGGGCATTGGTATTATGAGAATTTTCGATGCGTTGAATGATATATCCAATATGAAATCGACCATCAATTATGTTAAGCTTAATGGCGGTCTTGCCGATTGCGCTGTCTGTTATACGGTAGATCCAAAATATACTTTTACTCAAAAAATGAAAAGAGCCCTGGCCGGTAAAAAAACAAAAATATTTACTGAAGAGTATTTTGTTAACCTGGCTAAACAGCTCGAAAGCTTTGGCGCCGATATTATTACAATAAAAGATATGGCCGGATTAATTCCTCCTCATATTGCCGGTCCAATGATTCGCGAAATTAAAAAAGAAGTTTCCGTTCCTATTGATATTCATACTCACTGTACTCCTGGTTATGGTATTCCTACTTTACTGGTTGCCATGATAAACGGCGTGGATATTATTGATACCGCAATGTTGAACTTTGCCGGCGGCCCTGCCGCTCCGGCGTTTGAAGTTATGCAGATTTTTGCAGATAAACTTGGCCTTGATACCGGTGTTGATCTTGAAGCCGTAGGCAACATAAACAGAGAACTTCTTGATATCAGAAAGGAACTTGCCAATTACGATACTACAAAGAAATTCCCAATTCCTTTTGATCTTACAAAAGATAAATTACCGGCCGAAATGGACGCGGTTTTCAATAAAGCCATCGATCTTGCAAAAGCTGAAAAATATGACGAGCTTATTGACGCCTGCTACGAAATTGATAAATATTTCAACTTCCCCGGACCTAATTTAATTGTTAAGGAAGCGGAAATTCCTGGCGGTATGTATACAAACATGCTTGCTCAGCTTAAACAAGGCAAACTCGATCACCTGGTAAACGATGTTATGAAAATCGTTCCCGAAGTTCGTCTTGCCGCCGGTCTTCCTCCTTTGGTTACTCCTACAAGTCAGATTGTTGGAGCGCAGGCCGTTAACTGTATAGTTGACCAGACAAAAGGCCAGCCTTTCTATACAACAAAATCTGTCCAGTTTGTAAACCTGGTAAAAGGTATTTACGGTAAAACTCCTCTTGAAGTTGACCCCGATTTCCGCGAAGCTCTTTGCGGCGTAAGAGAAGAAACTCCTTACGATACTTCCAAGTATAAAAAACAGGATAATCCTTCATTACCTGAATTTGAAGGAGTCAAGCTTGCAAATAACGAAAAGGAAGAACTTCTTCTTGAACTCTTCCCGGCTGTAGCCGGCAACTTCCTTAAAAAGAAGAGAGAAACCGAACACAGACTTCTTCTTGAAGAAAGAGAAAGACAGAGACAGGAAGAACTTGCAAAAATTCCACCTGAACCAGAACTCTCTCCCGAAGAAAGAGAAGCCATGCTTCAGGAAGGCTTGTACAACAATTGGTAATAGATTGTTAAATCTATCAAAATCCCCGGTATTCCATAATGCCGGGGATTTTTTTTATTTACTCAACAATAAGTAAAACCCGCAGAGTATAACAAGCGCGCCGCATATTCTTTTTATCCATAAAATCGTATTCGATTTTTCGCTCCAGTTTAAATATTTTTGCACCTTGCCTGTAAGTGTTCCTGCCGCTACAATAACCGAGCAATGCCCAATGCCGAAGGCTAATAAAAAAACAAAAGCCAAAAAGAAATTTGTTTGAGCAGTTTCAAAAACAACCCCAAGAACAGGGGCCATAAAGGCAAACGTACACGGCCCCAAAGCAAGACCAAACAGCAAGCCAAGCGTCAGGGCGGCAATTAAACCGGTGAATTTTGTTTGTTTGAGTCCGAATGAGTTCCAGTTTAGTTTAATAACATCCAGTAAATAAAGACCCACAATAAAGAAAATACCGGCCACAAGATAATTTCCCAGACTCCCAATATCGCCCAGTAACCTGCCAAGGGAAGCGGTTATAAAGCCAATCAATGTTATTGTAATTAAAATGCCAACAGAAAACACCAACGAAATTCTGAACGTTCGCCCAATTGATATTTTCCCCTGCGAGCTTATAAATCCAACAACAAGCGGTATGCTTGAAAGATGACAGGGTGAAAGCAAGATGCTTAAAATGCCCCAGCCCAAGGACGCCGCTATGGCCAATAACGCGGAGCCGCTCATGGCCTCATACAAAACAGTAAATAACTGATCAATCATAGAAGGTTTCCTGTTTACTGAGCTTTTATTCCTTTTGATTGGAATAGTTTATCAATTTCTTTTTCAGGATAAAAGCCTTCGTGTCTGAAAAACTCTTTCCCTTTCGCATCCAGAAAAATTTGGGTGGGTATAAGCTTTACTCCGTATTTTTTTGAGTATTGCTTCTGGTCTTCCTTCCAAACATCGTAAAAAATAACCTTTACCTGGCTGCCATATTTTTTCTCTACGGATTTCATAATGGGATGCATTTTTTTACATGGAATACAGTTTACGGAACCAAGCTCTATAAATGTTATTTGAGGTTTTGGGGGCGTGGCTGTGTTAGTTTTTGTCTGGCTTTGAAGACAGGCGGTAATTAGTATTAACAATAAAATAGAGAGTTTATATGGTTTCATTTTTTATCCTTTTTTTAACCGTGTAAGTATTTGTATGGCTTCGGGTATAATTTCTGAACGCGTCATTTTTTATTTCATTATGTTCTGTAATTCTGTTTCTTTTTGTATGAACCTTGGTAAATGCAGGCTTTTTTATCGTACAATTCCGCGTTCCTGTTTGCATCGTTATTTGCCGAAATGTATTCGCCGGCATGTTTATTAATGAGAACACTAAAAAAAAGACAGTATTAATTTAAACTTTTACAGTTTTTGTTATAAGCTAAAACACAAACTGCCAGTAAACACGATTATTCAAAACTTAACGCGAAGATGTTTTTGTCTCTTTGTTAATTTGAATTGAAATGTGAATTTGCCCGTATTTGTTTTAGTTGAATTACGTTTCGTTATTTACCGAAATATAAAAGAAACTATTTTGGTTGTCAAGCAAATTATAAAATAAGCGTTGGGTAATATGTTTGACTTTTATTTTTGCTTTTAGCAAATTAGAAACCAAAAGGGGGAGCTATTCTTATATTAGCTCTTTAAAACAAAAAAAATTAATTTTAAATGCGATGCGGCAAATAATTTTAATACAACATATAAAAGGGGAACAACCAATGAAAACAAATTATAAAATATGTGCGTTGATAGTTTTTCTTATCTTTGGCTACAAAGTAAAAGCGCAAAACCCGGAGTGGATTAACTATACAAATGTAGAAAAAATTAAGGCCATAACAGTAGATAATAACAATGTTTGGGTTGGCACGCAGTATGGAGGTCTAATCAAAATAAATAGCACTACTGGTGAAAACGAGTTTTACGACCATGCAAATTCAGGGCTGCCAAATAACGAAGTTAATTGCTTGGTGATGGATAATTCAGGAAACAAATGGCTTGGAACAAGTAGAGGAGGTTTAGTGAAATATGATGGCCGGATTTGGACTATATATGATACCACAAACTCGGGATTGTGTAGTAATTTTATTAATTGTTTAGCAATAGATTCAAACGGGAACAAATGGGTTGGAACAAATAACGGGCTCGCTGAATATGACGGGCGAGCTTGGAAAGTATATAACATGAAAAACTCTGGATTGCCTTATAACTACATTAGCTGTATAGCGATAGACTTAGACGGAAATAAATGGGTCGGAACACTTGATGGTTTGTGCAAATATGATGGACAAAATTGGACCTCTTATAAAAAGTCAAATTCGGGGTTGCCGGATAATGTTATAAGTTGTATATCTATAGACCCCTTGGGTAACAAATGGATTGGTACTCTTAATGACGCTGGTTTAGCCAAATATGACGGGCAGACTTGGACAATATTCAATAATAAAAATTCAGGATTACCTTGTAATTGGATTACGTGTATGTCCATAGATAGTAATGGACATAAATGGCTTGGCACATTTTTTGGCTTGGTAAAGTATGATGGACAAAACTGGACATTATATGGCACTACAAACTCCAGCTTAACTGATAATTGGATAACGTCTATATATATTGATAATTCCGGTAGCAAATGGGTCGGTACCGCTACCGGTGGTTTGGTAAAGTATGATGACAAAAACTGGAAAGTATACAATACTTCAAAATGTGGTCTGCCAAGTAATACTATAACCTGTTTGGCAATAGATTCAAGTAATAATAAATGGATAGGGACTTCCACACGCGGTTTAATGAAGTACGATAATAAGGTTTGGACAAACTATAATTCGACAAATTCCGGACTGCCTAATGATGTGGTTAATTGTATAGCAATAGATATAAACGGAGACAAATGGATAGGCACATACGATGGTTTAGTAAAATATGATGGACATACGTGGACTGTATGTAAATTAAATGATTCTTGGTTTGGGGTTATCTGCATTGCCTTAGATAATCACGGAGACAAATGGATAGGAGCCCCTGGTGGTTTAATAAAATACGATGGTCAAAACTGGTCAGTCTTTAACACAAATAATTCCGGGTTGCCAGATGATGAGATTACTTGTATCGCAATAGATAATTCTGGAAACAAATGGATTGGAACACCTTATGGTTTAGCAAAATATGATGATCAAAGTTGGACTAAGTATAATACAACAAATTCGGGCTTACCGGATAACCATATCACCTGTATTACAATTGACCGAAATAAAAATATATGGATTGGCACTGTTGAAGGAGGTTTGGCAAAATATGACGGACAAAGCTGGAAAGTATACAATACAACAAATTCGGGCTTACCGGGCAATGAAATTACTTGTATTGCATCAGACCGAAATGGTAATGTATGGACTGGCTCTCTAAAATATACTTATGGAATTAATTATCAAGAATATCAGTGTGTGGCTAAATTTAATGGTCAAACATGGACGTTATATGATGATACAAATTCTGCTCTTACCAATAAGTTTAATACAGAAAGCAGAATTCGCTGTATCGCAATAGATAGAGATGATAATAAATGGATTGGAACACTAGGTGGCCTTTCCGAATACCGCGAGGGGGGAGTAATACTTGGTATTAAAGAGGGTGATGGTAAAAATACGGGAACAAAACCGGCAGGTTACACGCTGCTGCAAAACTATCCGAATCCGTTTAACCCAAGTACCACAATTGAGTACCAGATACCAAACAGCGGCATTGTAACGCTGAAGGTATACGATATGCTCGGCCGTGAGGTGAAGACACTTGTAAACGAATACAAACCGGCTGGTAAATACACTGCTGCATTTAATGCATCAAACCTTTCAAGCGGCGTGTATCTGTATAAATTAAGCTCCGGGAGTTTTACAACAATAAGGAAAATGTTGTTGGTAAAATAGATGTGTAAAAAAAGAGAAACAAATGAAAACAAATTATAAAATATGGGCCTTGGTATTTACTCTTGTCTTCTGTTATACAATTCAAGCCCAAAACCCGGAGTGGTTGCTATATTCAGCCGGCGGGCCGGTTTATTCCGTTGATAAAGAAATGGATACGGTATGGGCCAGTACTAACGGGGGAATAATGAAAATAAACCAAACAGTGGGAATGGGCATTATCGGCGTAAAGAGTCTGGGGCTGCCAGGTAATTGCGTCCTTTATCGTATTGCTATAGATTCTTTGGGTAATAAGTGGATTGGAACTTCCGGCAATGGGCTGCTTAAGTACGATGGTTTGTCATGGACAATCTATAACATTTCAAACTCAGGTTTACCAAACAATAATATATCCTGGATATCAATTGATAAACTCGGCAACAAGTGGATTGGTACGCAGGGGGGTGGTTTGGCTAAATTTGACGGGCAGGCATGGAAAGTATTTAACGCAAGTAATTCAGGATTGCCGGATAACAATATTAATTGTTTATCTATAGATGAAACCGGCAACAAATGGATAGGCACAAAGGATTCCGGCCTGGTTAAGTATGATGATCTATCCTGGAAAGTATATAACGCTTCAAATTCGGGATTTGCTCATAATGGTATTGAATGTATAACGATAGATAAATCCGGCAATAAATGGATTGGGATAGTTGAAGGCGGCATAGCTAAATATGATGACAAGAACTGGACATTTTACAACCCCGCAAACTCCGGTTTGCCAAGTTATGAAATTACCTGCATAGCCATAGATCAACAGGATAATAAATGGATAGGCAGCGCGGAAAGAGGTTTGACTAAATTCAATAATCAAACCTGGGTGGTATATAATATTACAAATTCCGGATTGCCGGATAATTTTATTAACTGCGTGTTTGTAGATAATTTAAGTATCAAATGGATAGGAACCGTGGCTGGCGTTTCTGAATATCGTGAAGGGGGAATACTTGGGGTAAAAGAAGATGATGATAGAAATACGGGAACAAAACCGGCTGGTTACGCTCTACTGCAAAACTACCCGAATCCGTTTAACCCAAGTACCACAATTGAGTACCAGATACCAAACGGCGGCAATGTAACGCTGAAGGTATACGATATGCTCGGCCGTGAAGTAACAACCCTTGTAAACGAATACAAACCGGCCGGTAAATACACTGCTGCATTCAATGGCGCGAACCTTTCAAGCGGCGTGTATCTGTATAAATTAAGCGCCGGGAGTTATACAACAATAAGGAAAATGTTGTTGGTAAAATAGATGTGTAAAAAAGGAGAAAGAAATGAAAGCGAATTATAAAATATTGGTAATAATACTCTTTCTTTTCTACGTTATTACAATACAGGCTCAAAACCCGGAGTGGATTAATTACAGAGGGAGAACAATAGTTTATTCTGTTGCTGCGGAAGGAAATGTAATATGGGCCGGTACATTGGGGAATTTAGTAAGAATAAATATTTCTACAGGAGAGAAAAAATATTTTAATAAAACAAATTCTGACTTGCCAAATGATTATATCAACTGCATAGCTGTAGATAATGCAAATCAAAAGTGGATTAGTGTTTTTGGTAAAGGTTTGATGAAATATGATGGGGAATCATGGATAATATATAATAAAACAAATTCCGGTTTACCAAATGATTGTATTAATTGTTTGGCTTTTGATGCTTCTGGAAATATATGGATTGGTACTGCTGCGGGTTTAGCGAAGTATAATGGTAAAACATGGACTGTATACGATTTATCGGATTCAGGCTTGTCTGATAATAATATTGTAAAGCTGGCTGTAGATGGAGTAGGTAACAAATGGATTAGCGCTTATGGAGGAGGTTTGGCTAAATTTGACGACCAGACCTGGACCTTGTATAATACCGTTAATTCGGCTTTACCGAATAATAATATTACCGATATAGCAATAGATAATGACGATAATAAATGGTTAGGTACCTATGGAGGCGGACTGGTAAAATTTGATGGTCATATCTGGACTTCATATAATACCTCTAATTCGAAGTTGCCAAATAATAATATTACTAGTCTTGCAATAGATAAAAATGGAAATAAATGGGTAGGGATAGATGAAGGAGGTTTGGCTAAGTTTGACGATAAAAGCTGGACAATGTATACTTCTGAAAACTCCGCTTTGCCGTGTAATGAGGTTTCTTGTATAAAAATTGATGAAGCGGGAAATAAATGGATCGGTACGAATAATAGCGGGCTGGCTAAATATGATGGTCAAACCTGGGTAGTGTATAATACTTCAAATACAAATTTACCGGATAGCTGGATTACATGTGTAATGATAGATGAAAAAAATAATAAATGGATTGGCACTAAGTTGGGACTGATAAAGTTTTATGCTCAGAGCTGGTTGTTATTTAATCATTCAAATAGCAGATTGCCTGGAGATTCTATTACCTGCATAACCAGTGATAAAAAGGGGACAAAGTGGATAGGAACCGATTCGGGTCTCGTAAAGTATGATGATTCTTGCTGGACAGTGTATAATACCTTAAACTCAGGTTTGCCAAGCAATAATATTTCCCACATTTTATTAGACGATTCAGGAAATAAATGGATTGGCACTAATGAAGGTATTGCGAAGTATGATGACCGAAGTTGGAATGGATATAATACGTCAAATTCTGGTGTAATTAGCAATGATGTTTGCTGTATAAAAAAGGATTGTTTTGGAAATATATGGATTGGTACTAAGCATGGTTTGGCAATGTACAACGGGAAAACCTGGTCTTCATATACTGCATCAAGTTCTGGTTTGCCTAATAATTGGGTTACTGATATGGCAATAGACGGCGCGGATAATAAGTGGATTTGCACTAAAGGGGGAGGTATGGCAAAGTATGATAATAAATCATGGACTGTATATAACACTGGTAATTCCGGTATGCTTGGTAATGAAATTTTCTGCATAACCATTGATGCAATGAATAACAAATGGATTGGTTCGATGGGAGCCGGATTGGTAAAGTATGATGGGCGGACATGGACCACTTATAATGAAACCAACTCAGATTTAGCTCATAGGAATGTAAACTGTATTGTAATAGATAAAGCATATAACAAATGGATTGGAACACAGTTTGGTCTTTCCGTATATAGGGAAGGGGGAGTAATACTTGGCGTTAAAGACGGAGATTGTAAAAACACGGGAACAAAACCGGCGGGTTACGCGCTGCTGCAAAACTATCCGAATCCGTTTAACCCAAGTACTGTAATTGAATACCAGATACCAAACGGCGGCAATGTAACGCTGAAGGTATACGATATGCTCGGCCGGGAAGTAACAACACTTGTAAACGAATACAAACCGACTGGTAAATACACTGCTGCATTTAACGGCGCGAACCTTTCAAGCGGCGTGTACTTTTATAAGTTAAGCGCGGGTTGTTATGTTTCAATGAAGAAAATGATTATGGTTAAGTAAATAAGTAAAGGGGCATTGTTACAGAAAAATTGCGACAATGCCCCCCAAAGTATTGAAATTTCTGAAAAAGATAGCGCTTGTTTATTCGTTTTTAACTGAATAGTTTTGGAATTTATTTTTTGTAGTGGTAATTTTGTTAAATATAATGGTTCAATTATATACAGACTTGTTCTGCATGTACTAAAAAGGCTTCGTTTATGTAAATTTGGATAAATAATTACAGGGGATAATTGATTTTATCTAATTCACAATTAATAATGGACTATTTGTTTATTAAGATGGAAAATTGTGACTAAGAACAGGATAAATAAGGCAATAAGGGTATCACTATTAATATGTTTTTTCCTATTTGGCGCATGTTATCTGTTTGCCTCCAGTAATTATAAACCAAAGATAGCAGAACCAATTACAGAAACATGGCGTTGGCAAAACTTTAGCGAGTTGAGCGGTAAAGGGTGCCAGTGCATGGTTGAAATGCCTAATGGTACGGTCTTTTTTGGAGTATCCGGGGGAATTGAGCAATATGACGGCCTTAACTGGAAGTATTTTCAAATAGCGCCCGATTTTACCGATATACCGGTTGTTTCTATGTGCGTTACATCGGACAACACTATTTACGCTGGCACTACAAGAGGGGTAAAAACTTTTAAAAACGGTAAGTGGGGGCAAATATCCGTAATGCTCAGCTTCGGCGATTCGACCGACTTTCCTTATAACAAATTTCCTATTATAGAATCTTCGGATCACAGCATTTGGGTTGGCTCTAAAGAGGGCGTACTCCGAATTAAAGACGGAAACTATAATCTGTACCGCGAAGATAAAACTTATATTGGGATAAATAAGAAAAAAGATTACTGCTACGATCTTAAAAAACGTTCCGAGTTTGATGTTTACAGCTTATTAGAAGACAAAGCGGGCAATATATGGATAGGATTGCGCGATGGAAGGGTCTACAACTGTAAATTACCGTTCAATGATATGAACTCTGGTCTTACATGGAACCGCGTTGATACAAAAGGGGGTTATAGACGCGCTTTGTTTCCGCTCATTCAGATAAACAACACCGGCAAAATGTTTATAATAAGCGGCGCAAAGGATGGCGGTATTAATATATCAAAAGGCAAGGGATGGGAACAGGTAAGCTTAAGAAAAAAATTTAATATAGATAACCAGCAAAACGATATTATTCGTTTAAAAGATGGCACGTTGTGTATTGGCGATATCGGACGCGTCTTTTTTGTAAAAAACGATAAATGGTCCATGTACGAAAGAACAAGGCTTCCTTTTCCTTCGAACCGATTAAGACTTTTCCAGACATCAAATAATAATCTTTGGGTTATTGGTCTGAACAACGATGTTTGGCGTATTGACCTTTCGTATGACAAATGGATCACTTATTATGATCTTAATTTTCAGGCTGAAGAGAAAAACGGAAATCAATGGTTTATTACCAGCGAAGGAGCTGCGGTCAGATATTCTCCTAAAAACAATTCCTGGGTGCAATACAAAGAAAGCGATGGCTTAATTAATGTGCCCGTCTCAATATTTGTTACTAAACATGGCGATATATGGGCTGTGGGAAGCCATAACAATATTGCGGCAACCGCGTATTTTAATGGCAATACCTGGGTAAAACAACTCCATCCGCAACTATCCTGGGGGATTGACAGAAGAGCAATTCTTGAGGATAATGACGGTTCGCTGTGGTTTGGCACCTGTTCGGATTTTGATAACTCAAAAGGGCAGTTCGGAGGACTTGTACGATACTTTAAAGATAACAACTCAAATCCTGTTGGTTATAAGTATAAATACTACCCTTGTAACGAAGAGTTCAAACTTTATGGAATATACGGTTTGGCGCAATCGGGTAATGGCGATATTTGGGCGGGGCAGCTTGGCTTTTATAAGCTTAACCACTCTACCGGTAAGTGGGAAAAAATATATAAACCTTTTGGTCTTAGCCAGAACTTTGTTGATTGTGTAAAGGCCGGCGTTAATGGAGATATTTGGGTTGGTACAAGAACTAACGGAGTTTTCCGCTACGATTACCACTCGAAAAAATGGATACAATTTACAACAAAGAACGGCCTTTCCAGCAATAGTATACTTGATATTAGAACCGAATCGAACGGGAATGTTTGGATAGCTACCGATAAGGAGATTTCGCATTTCGATGGTTCGAATTGGACGAACAATGTTTTCCCTTATGTCTTTAAATATATGCGCGATGGAATATCTCTCCGGGCTAGTGAAAATGGAGAGCTATGGGTTAATCTGAGTCCTTCCGTATGGTTTAGAAGAGCCTTGTATGATGAAAGAATAACCGGAGGAAAATACGGAGAATTTAAAACTACCCGCTATAATCCCGACAAGCTGCAGCCGTCTACTCAAATTACATTTGCTATGGACAGGGTTGCTCAGCCAGGCAATGTAATTCTTTCCTGGACGGCAAATAATCTATGGAAAACCACTCCGGAAACCCAGATTCAGTTTTCATATCGCTTCGATGACGGGCAATGGTCTTCATTTTCGGGTAAAACAAGTGAAATTTTCCTTTCACTGCCAAGCGGTAAGCACGTTTTTGAGGTTAAGTCGCGTAACAGGGATATGAATGTTGACCCTACCCCGGCGAGCGTTACTTTTTATGTTGAACCGCCAATTTGGAAAACGCCGTGGTTTATCATATTGATTTTAAGCTTTTTAGCTACAATAACCTTTTTTATTATTCATTTATACAGGCGGAATAAAATTATTCAGGAGCTCTCCGAAACAAGAGCCCGGTTGTATACAAATATTTCGCACGAGTTGAGAACCCCGCTTACTCTTATTCTGGGTTCAATGACAAAAATTCATAAAATATCGGGAATTAATAAGGAATTACGACAGCCTCTGAACCTGATGCATAGAAATTCGCAACGGCTTCTTAAGCTGATCAACCAGATACTGGATTACAGAAAAATTGAAGCCGGTCAAATGAAGTTTGAACCGTGCAAAGGGGATATTATAGAGTTTATACACGAGGAGTATCTTTCGTTTATTAATGAAGCCGAAGCTAAAGAAATTGAAATAGGTTTTAGTTCGGAGTTGGAGCGCCTTGATATTTGGTTTGATCCTGATAAAATTGAAAAAATAATGTTTAATTTGCTCTCAAATGCCGTAAAGTTTACTCCTTCGGGAAAAACTGTAAATGTGGATATTAAAATTGAAAAGAAACCGGAGGAGGTATCTATTCAATTGAGCAAAAACAACTATGTTAAAGTGGCAGACTGGTTAAATATTACGGTTAAAGATACCGGAATTGGAATTGCGGAAGAGGACCTTGGCAAAATATTTGACAGGTTTTATCAGGTGCACGATCATTCGGCAACAATTACCGGGGGAACCGGAATAGGTTTATCTGTGGCCAAGGAAATGGCAAAAATTCAATGCGGTGAGTTATTTGCCGATAGCATATTGGGGGTCGGTACAACTTTTTATCTGAAAATTCCTGTGATTAATCAGGATATTATTGAAAAAACAGCCAATTACTGTATTAAGGAAAACGCGGAAATTATTCCTGAATTCTCCGAAGAGACTGAAAAAACAATTGAAAAAGAGAACGGCAAACATAAAAGCAAAATACTGATAGTTGAAGACAATACGGATATGAGGCGTTTTATAAAATCAGAGTTGATAGATGAATATGATGTGGCTGAAGCCATTGACGGTATTGACGGATTTAATAAAGCAATTACCTCTAACCCCGATCTTATTATTAGCGATATAATGATGCCGAGGATGGATGGAATAGAACTCTGTAAAAAGCTGAAATTGGACGAAAGAACAAGTCATATCTCTGTAATTCTTTTAACCGCGCGCTCTTCCCGCGAAAACATGCTTGAGGGGCTTGAAACCGGGGCGGATGATTATCTGGGAAAACCGTTTAACAACGAAGAGCTGAAACTTAGAATTCGTAATATTATTGATACGCGAAACAAGATACGTGAAAAATTCTGCAATATGGTTAGTCTTGAGCCGGAAAATATTGCAGTAACCCCTGTTGATAAAAAGTTAATAGAAAAAGCTATAAAAATAGTGGAAGAGCACATGGACGATGCCGATTTTAATGTTGAAACTTTTAGCGAGCTTGTAGGCATGCACAGAGTAAGTTTATACAACAGGATAAAAGCGATTACAAATCTCGCGCCCAGAGAATTTTTTACAATGATAAGATTGAAGAGAGCAGAGCAGCTGCTAAGAGAATCGGGTCTTACGGTAACAGAAATTGCCTATCAGGTTGGCTTCAAAGATCCGTCACATTTCAGCAAATTGTTTAAAAAACAATTTGGCGTTTCCCCAAGGGAATACATAAAAAACTCAGATTCAACAGGAAAATAATTCCCTGCAAAAACCGCCCCTATTTTATAGGTTAGGCATCCAAATTACATAAATACCCAAGAAATAGACCTAAATACCTGCATATAGTGCGGGGCGGACATATTTTTGGTTGTGAAAACTTATTAAGCGTACTAATAATAAAATATCGTCAGGTGTAAAATGCATAACTCTATGAACAGATTGAAGAGCTATATTTACCTAATTCTGCTTATTGTTTCTTTCGTAAATATCCAGCTCTTTTCTGCTGAAAGTGGAAAAGTCAAGGGGAAAATAACTGATTCCGGAACCGGTGAAGCTTTGACTGGAGCTACGGTCAGAATCAAGGGAACCTCTATTGGCAACGCAACAGATTTTGAAGGCAAGTTTCTTATTACACAGGTGCCTGTGGGTAAGCATACTCTGGTGGTTTCTTATGTGGGGTATAAGCCCAAAGAAGTTCCGGTAACAATAACTGCCGATAAAATAACAGAAGTAAGCGTACAATTGTCTTATACGTCGGTAGATCAAAAGGAGGTTGTTGTCACGGCTCAGCTTGAAGGACAGGCCGCCGCAATTAACCAGCAATTGAGTTCCAATACAATAGTTAATGTGGTCTCAAAAGATAAAATTCAGGAGCTGCCGGACCAGAACGCCGCAGAAAGTTTGGGACGGTTGCCTGGTATCGCCCTTCAAAGAAGCAACGGAGAGGGACAGAAGGTTGTAGTTCGCGGACTTGATCCGCGGTTCAGTTCCATTACTGTAAACGGCGTTAAACTTCCTGCCGGCGATTCGGATGACCGTTCGGTCGATTTGACCATGGTTTCTCCCGATATTTTAGAGGGAATTGAAGTATACAAGGCTCTGCGTCCGGATTTGGATGGAGACGCAATTGGCGGAACAGTCAATTTTTCTACAAAAAAAGCGCTGGAAGGCGGACGTACTGCAATTAGAATGTTTGGCGGTTATAACGATCTGGAAAATGACTATAAGAACTACAGAGGAAGCGTTTCTTACAGTAACAGATTCCTTAAAGATAATGAAGATGTAACAAGACTTGGCGTGGTTGTAAGCGCGAATGTTCAAAGAGCAAACAGAGCGTCCGATGGTGTTTCGGGAGCTTATCAATGGGTAGGCCGCGTGGATGGTATGCCTATCTATCAAACATCCGATGTGGTTCTGGCCAAGCACAACGAAATCAGGAAAAGATATGGAATGAACCTCTCGCTGGATTATATACTTGCCGATAACCAGGAACTGTACTTTACAAGTTTATGGGCCGGTACAAAGCAGGATATTCGCGAGCAAAGCCATAATTTTGATGTGGCCGAAGGTTACCACAACAGAGTTTATAACGAAAGCGAAGTAAACCAGAATACATGGAGTAATTCACTTAGCGGCAAGCACTTATTGTGGAGCGCGGAAATTACATGGTCGGCTTCTTACTCTTTATCTAAAGAAAATACTCCATGGGGCGCTACCGCGGAGTTTGATGAATCGAGCGCTTTTTCTAAAAGTATGCCTATAAACAATCTGGCTCCTGAGCAGGTTTCCAATTACGCGCTTTACGACGCAAGAGCCGCCTGGTTAAATAGTTCATATATATGGACACAGGATTCCAAAGATGAAAATATTATGGCAAAACTTGATATAAAACAGTCGTATTCAATTAGCGATGAAATTGCCGGATATTTAAAAATAGGCGGAAAAATACGCAAGGAAAACAGAAATAAAAATATTGAGGAATATGGCGGTTTGCGGTGGTATACCGGGCAGCCAATTTTAGCCGCTTCGCAGGGGCAATATGTTTCGGCTACCAAAAGTTCAGCGGATTTATCTCTGATTAACTTTTTGTCTTCCCAAAAAACAATGGATTTCTTATCGGGTTATAATTACAGCGAATTGTTGAATGAAGACATGCTTCACGAAATGATGCGAAACTATCAGGATATTTATAAGAAAACAAGATATTGGCAGGCAAATGTAAGCGATTATGATGCCGGAGAATCTGTTGCGGCCGGTTATGTTATGACGGAATTGAACTGGAACCAGATGGTTACCTTTTTACCGGGCTTCAGGTACGAAAGGACGACCACCAATTATACATCAAAAACAGTCAACCCCAACACAAACACATTGATGATGGGTAAGGCAATAAGCGATTCGTTGGGAAGCAGAAATTATGGTAATTTCCTGCCTATGGCGCAGATGAAAATTGACCCTTTTACATGGATGAGTATCCGTCTGTCTGCCAACAAATCAATTTCGCGTCCTAGTTTTATGAATCTTATTCCTTATCAGTCAATTAGTTACGATAATTCAACTCTTCAATATGGCAATCCTAACTTAAAGGAAACCAAAGCAACCAACTATGATATATATGTTTCCGTTTATGATAATAAATGGGGACTCCTTACTGTCGGCCGTTTTTATAAAAGGTTAACAGATATAGATTATGTTCGTACAAAAAGAATGAATGGCGGTTACTATGCGCCATACCTGTCAAACCTAAAGGGCTGGACTGTGACATCGCCTGAAAACTTAGCTGATGTAACAAAGGTAGACGGATGGGAATTTGAACTGCAAACGAACTTTACTTTTTTACCAAGTCCGTTTGATGGAATTGTTCTGTATTCCAATTTCTCTTTAATTCATTCTTCAACTTATTATCCGTATGATTATTACAATACTGTTACTGTTAATCATATTCCTCATACAACCATTGAAGAGAGAAAAAGAGAAGCCAGAATGATTGGGCAGCCAGACCAGATGGCAAATGTGACATTGGGGTATGAGAAGGCAGGTTTTTCGGGAAGGTTATCGATGATTTATCAGGGAAATTCTCTCTTGTCGGTTGGAACTTCTGACGTACAGGACGGATTAACGGATGCTGTTATAAGATTTGATCTTGTATTACAACAGCAAATCTGGAAAAATTTAAGCGCGGTAGTGCAAATTAATAACCTGACAAACAGGGAAGAAAAAACATATTTAATTTATAAAGATTTTACAACCAGGCTTCTGGATTACGGAATGACTTTAGATTGTGGTTTTCAATATAAATTCTAATGCTACATTATTCAAATAACTTAAAATAAAAGGAGACAAGTTATGCGTATTAGCTATACAAAATTGTTATCACCTGTTATTGTACTGTTGGCGGTGATGTTCCCATATAAGCAAGTTTCTGCACAAAAGACTCTTAGTGCATATACGGATATTGTGACTTACATCAACGCAGATACAACAAGTAGCGGAGCGAGAAAGAATACTTCTTATATTCTGTCTAAGGATTCGCTTTATTTTGCTATTGGTACAATTCAGAATAATTTCGATTTGTCTATTACCGCGGGCGGTTCCGGTACGGCCAAACCTCAGATTATGGTATTAACCGATGAAAGCGGTAATAATGCAAAAATATTTAAACCTCACGCAGATCTGTATCTGAATGGTTTATATATTTCGGGCGTAGATAACTCAGGTAAACAACTGGGTGATCTTATCGAAACGGGCGCTACCAATATCAGTATATCCTTAAAGAACTGTACTATTGATAGTGTAAAGAACAGGATTGTTATTGCGGACCAGGATAGCTGTAGTGTTTATTTTGAAGATTGTTATATCAGTAATTTAGCTAACGGCAGCCATAGCGGTCGTATTCTTGACGCCCGTGAAACCGTTCTGGATACAGTTTCATTTGTAAACAATACATTTTATAATGTAATGCACTGCCTTATCAACAGATTCAGCGGCGGTCAAAAGTATTTCCGGTTCGACCACAATACGATTTATAATTTTCCGCGCGCTGTGCTAAGAATAGATGTTTGTCCTGATATTGTTGTAAAAAACAATTTATTTATACAGACAGGATGGTGCGGATATCTTAACAGCTGGGAGTCCTACATATCAGCGCTTGATATGGGCGACAGAGACGAATGGAGCCGTATAGAAATATGGCCGGTAGATAGTTCGGCGGTATTTGCAGGTTCAACACAAAAGATAAACTTTAAACACAATAATTTCTGGATGGATCCGGCAATCACCGCAATTTATCCGGATTCAGTACACGCTTACAGAACTCTCGATTTTGATTTTGAAAAACAAATGGTTGGCGCTGATACACTAACCTGGCTGAACGAGAATGTTGCTTTTAAAAATGTTCCAAATTGCAAATATACCGAAATGTGTAAAGAAGAATGGGCTGATGGTTCTCCGCAGACCAATCCTGGCTTTACTGACGATACAAGACCTTATTATTTTACATACTCAACTACTTCCGCTTCGTATACGGCAGCTGAGAACGGACTTCCTTTGGGCGATTTGAACTGGTGGCCTGATAAAAAAGCGCAGTGGTTAACAGATGTTAAGACAAACGTTACAACTGTTCCGGCTAAGTATACCTTAAGCCAGAATTATCCAAACCCATTTAACCCTTCAACTGTTATCAGTTATTCTATTCCTAAAGAATCGCGCGTAACATTGAAAGTATATAATGTATTAGGTAAGGAAGTTGCCACATTGGTAAATTCAAACCAGAAAGCGGGCGAATATAAAATGCAGTTTAACGCTTCAAAACTGGCAACAGGCGTTTACTTCTATACAATTTCCGCAGGTGATTTTGTAAACACAAAGAAGATGCTTTTAATCAAGTAAATCCGCAGCGGATTTATCTATGAACCACTCCGCTTCGCACGAAGCGGGTTGTATTTTAGCCGCAGGGTAATTTTTACTCTGCGGCTTTTTATTTATAATTTCGTGAATAACTTTGGCCTTGTCTTTGCCCGAAGCCAAAAACGAAACCCGTTTTGCGTTATTAATCAAATCGTATGTAAAACTTATACGTTGCTGCCCGGTTTGCGGGTGGGTTGCAACGCCGCATGTATTATTACTTATAAAATGCAAATCGCTATTCGGGAATAGGGAGGCGGTATGCCCGTCCGTTCCTATGCCGAGTATAATCCAGTCGAACACAGGCAGACTTTTAGCGCCGTTATAAGTATAACACTCAATTTCGCTCGCGTAGCGTTCGGCTTCTTTTTCGGGAATATTCTGCCCGCAAACAGGATGAAGATTTTGAGTGGGTATTATAATTTGCTGAAAAAGGAGGGTGTTGGCCGCGCCGAAATTGCTTTCTGGATGGTCGGCTGGAACACATCTTTCATCGCCCCAAAAAAACTCCGCAAAAGTCCATTTTACACGGTTTTCCTTCTGGTACATAACAAGAGTCTCAAACACCTGTTTTGGAGTAGAACCTCCGGAAAGGGCAATATTCACTTTCCGGTTTTGGTCTGCCGCGTTGTTTATAAACGCGGCAATTTCTTTTGCAAACTCAGCGGCAAGAGTTTTTGGGTCGTCATATATTCTCATTTCAAGGCTTCATATATTTTAATAAAAGCGTCGGAGCGCATAAGACCGGTCAACCCTGGCACGCCAAATTGTTCCAGGCAAACTTCGCCTTCTTCGGCCGTAAGCACACGCCCCGGTTCAAATTCAAATGTTTCCGCGTCAATAAAAGTTCCCATAAGGGCAAGTTTTTGTACCGCAATAAACGAAGGGTCGGTATTCGGCAGGTCTTTATAGGGGAACAACTGGCAGCCCGCTTTAAGTAAAACATCCTGTACGTCCTTGCACTCAACCGAGCGGGGCTGGATATTTTTTTTAACAGATAAAGCGGCCAAAGCGCCAGCTGCCTGACCGATAAGCATTACAACCGGCTGAAGACGCGAGCACCCGTTAACAATGTGAGTAACAGAAATACTTTTTTCGGCGGCAACAAGTCCGTCTGTTTCAGCGGGAATAAGGCAGCCAAGCGGAATCTGGAAAGGCGCGTTCTCCGGCAGGTTTTCTTCAAGCCTTTTACCCGGTTCAAGAAACGCAACGCTGTGGTGATGATCCAAAAAATAGTCGCCTACGGCAATACTCTCCGGCTGAAGAGCGGGGCGGTAAGAGCCCTCTGCGGGAACAACATCCTGTTCGCGTAAAAGCTTAACGCCTTTTACCCGGCGGCTTTCCCTTACATAGGGAATGAACGGCAGATTATCTTCAGTAGGAAATTCGTCAGTTGTAAGTCCCCACTCTGGGTGGTTAAGTTTTGTCTGCATATAATGAACATACGAAAGGGTCAGCTCTTTGGCTTTTCTGAAATGTTCGGCGCGTGTTTCGGGCTGTTCGTAAATATCGGCTGTTGTAGGGTAATCGTTCGCGCTGAAAGGCCAGTTAAGCAGGTATTTATCGTCAGGCAGCGAAGCATAGGTAATAAAGCTGTGCCAGTCGTGTAGTTTATGGTTTAACAGATACTCGTCATCCGTGTTTTTATCCTCCGCGGTTGAGTTTACAAACAACTCCGGTTTATAATTTGCGGGAGCCGGAACAGCGGGGGCGTCGCCCTGGTATTTTTTAAGAATAGCGCAAAAGGTCATATCCTGTAGTATTGTATCTGGCACATCCGGGGCGTGAGGTTCGCCGGTATCCGGTTTCGCGTCCCGGCCGAAACGGTAAGGCACATCGGCCAAAGCGAGAATATCGCCGTATTCGGTGGCTTCAATTGTAACGGCGGCGTTTATTTCCGTCTCCGTTCCATCCTGGTTTTGTATTAAAGCCCCGGTTATTTTATTTGTATTTTTTAAAACCTTTAACAGTTTGCTGTTAAACAGAATGGTAAGGTTTTGTTCGGCATCGGCCAGTTCCTGCAGAAATTCCTTTCCTTTGTGTGGTTCAAAGCAGGTCAGACTAATCCAGCCGGTAAATGTTTTTTCGGGGCCGCCGTAATAATCCTCAATTTTTTTTCTTAATTCGCCAAAAATACCGCCGCCGAGGGCGTATTTGTTTCCGTCAAAAGCGGAAACTCCGGCGGAGGTAATCATACCGCCAAGCCAGGGGGTTTCTTCAACAATAATTGTTTTTGCTCCAAGCCGTGCGGCCTGAATGCCCGCGGCGGAACCGCTCGCGCCGCCGCCAATAATAAGTACATCGCAGTTTAATTTCATGGTTAAATCTTGTTTTACTGAATAATTGAATTACTGCAAAAATATGAAATGCGGCGGAGTCTTCAAATTAAATACAAAGGTTTTTAAGCCTGCTACCAAATCGTGTAGGGAGAAAGGGGGAGATTTCTATGCGTTTTTATATGGCAGAATAATTGTACCGATTAATCTTGAGGATTTCTTCCTGTTTGTTTTTCTTGGCTTCTTCCAGGTCATAGTCGGATTGCAGGCCAAGCCAAAAGCCGGCGGAGTTGCCGAAAAAGGCGCTTAGTCTGAGAGCCGTATCCGCGGAAATGCTGCGCTTTTCTTTTAGTATCTCGTGAACGCGCATTTGTGGAATACCAAGCTCTTTTGAAAGCCTGTAGGCAGTTATATTTAAGGGTATTAAAAATTCTTCCCGAAGAATTTCACCGGGATGAACATTGCCAAGAGTTTTCATTTTAATCTCGTTTAATGATGATAGTCAATCACGTCAAAAAAATCTTACAATTCTCACACGGTTACCAGAGTAAAACCGCATCTCCGATAAGTAACCGAATAATATAATTTAGTAATTATGATTTTGCAAATTAACCAAACCGCAAAACTATTTCATGATTTTTTATGTTATTTAAGTATACATTTACAGTCAACAATAGATGATAACATGAACATAGCAATAATTTCAGGTTCTTCCCGGGGAAACAGGGAAGGGAGGAAGGTGTCAAAATTTATTTCAAAATTATCCAAAGAGCGGGGTTGGGAAACCGCGGTAATTGACCCATGGGAAATAGGGCTGCCGCTGCTTGATAAAACGTATGCCGAAATGGAAAATCCTGAAAAGAAATTTGTGGATTTGCATGACACGCTTGAAAACGCAGACGGCTTTCTGCTTGTCTCCGCGGAATACAACCACAGCGTTCCACCGGCGTTAAAAAACACGCTTGACCATTTTAGAAACGAGTATTTTTTTAAACCGAGCGGTATTATCTGCTACTCAACCGGACCGTTTGGAGGCATAAGGGCGGGGGAGCATTTGCGCTCAATATGCGCCATTCTTGGAATGCCGGCCATACCCACAATGCTGCCAATCTCAAAAGTAAAGGAAAGCTTTAATGACGACGGCGCTTCGGTTGACGGCGTATACGAAAGAAGAGCCAAACGGTTTTTTGATGAATTTGAATGGTATCTGGAAGCTTTTAAATACGGGAGAGGAAAGGGAACTCCATACTGAAAAAAGGGCGGGCAAGTATCTTGCCCGCCTGAATTAACTATCTTACAAGAACCATTTTTTTAGAAGCGGTGTAATTACCGGCCTGAATCCTGTATATATATACTCCGCTTGGCAGATCGCCGCGCCCGTTGTTTAAGCGAGTGTTAAACTCAACGGAATACGAACCCGCGGGTTTATATTCGTTAACAAGCGTGGAAACTTCCCGGCCAAGCATATCGAACACTTTTACGCTTACATTGCCCGGAGCGGGTGTCTGATATTTAATTACCGTAGAAGGGTTGAACGGATTAGGATAATTCTGTTCAAGCCCGAACGAATACGGATTTGCTGCAACGCTGTTAGGCGCTACGGCGGTAATAACCTGCGGATATTTTTTCTTGGCGTTTGCAACCGCTGTGCGCAGGTCGTCAACAGAGTAACCTCCGGCCAGCGCAAAAGCTACTGTTACTTTTCCTCCGGCGGGGATATTATAAGGTCCGCTTGAGTTTACGCAGGAAATATCGCCGGGACCTGCTTTTGCTTTGCCAATTCCGCTTGAAAGGGCTTTCCATTTTTCAGCGTCCGTAAAACTATCATAAATCTGGAACCCGCCGTCCGAGCCATCGTTTAGTATGCCCCAATAACCGGCGTTGCTGGCGGAAATTACCGCAACCGCGGCATAATCGTTGGGACTGCCGCCGGGGTGATATACATAACCGAACTGACCGACTGTATCAAATTGTGTTTGATCTCCTGTGCCCGATTCTTCAACTAAATCCCAATCGGTAAACAGGCCCGCATATAAATTATTAATGGCGGCGTTTGTAGTGTTGGTTAAAACATACTTCAAAATAATATAATTCGCGTCATCCGTGTTATTAAATGAGTAAGAAGTCTGTTCCACATTTATACCAAGTTTGTTTGAGCCTGCTCCGTTATCGTTAAATATAGAGTAGCCTTCGGCGTCCGCAATTGTACCCGGTTGTTTTATTAAGAAGGGCTGGGTATTTACAAAATCGGTATCGGCCGCGTTTACGTTAGCTCCTCTCGATTCGTCCGATACTTTTGTTGCCGAATTTGCCAGTATTAACGAACCTTCAAAAAGAAGATTGCTGCCGTTTTTATATTTAAAACCGTCTCCCTGTTTGTTGTTCGGGTAATCGTTAAATCCTATATTGCCTTTGCCGTTAATAGTAAGAGAAACATCGTTTGCGTTTTGTGTACCGTATGAAGGATTGGCAATAAGAGAAATCCACTGGAAATCCGAATATGTGCCATCGCTGTAAAGCAATTTGAAATCGAGAGATGCATTATAGGGTGCATTGGGAGAAATTGTAATTGAAAATTTATTAGCGCTGTTATCGAACTCCGCGAGAGAACCGACCGCGCCGCTTGTGAATGTTCCCTGTTTAATTGTAGAGTAAGTGTTCTGGTTGTTAAGCGTTACAGTCAACCCGGAAACAGGATTAAGATAGTTTTCAAATTTACAGGTAATTGTAATGGTTTCGCCTGGTTCAAAAATACCGTTTCCGTTACCGCCGGGAGCCGCGTCCGAAAACTGAATGTCTTTAAGTCTTACCGATTTAGAAGCTGTATTTGAAACAGCCTTGTATGCGTTTATTCTGCCACTGCCTAAAAGGCCGTTAAGGCTGCCGGAGTTGACGTTGTCTATATTATCGGCATTAACGCGTATCTGTTCAGCTATTTGCAGCGGAGTATAGGTTTGGAAACGGGCGGCTACAAGAGCAGCGAGGCCGCTAACAAGAGGCGCCGACATTGATGTACCGCTAAGATAAGTATATGTATCGTTTTGCCATGTTGAATAAATATTGCTGCCCGGAGCGCAAACGCCTGTTTTCTTTCCATAATTAGAGTAATAAGCCAATATGTCTTTTTGATCGGTAGCGGCTACCGATAATACGCCATCGTAGCAGGCCGGGTACGAATCGTCCTTGGAGGATTCGTTGCCAGCGGCAACCACCACCAAAGAGCCTTTGGAAATGGCGTACTTAATTACATCAAAGGCCATTGCGGAGTAACCATCTCCCCCCCAGCTGCAGTTTATTATTTTGGCGCCGTTATCAACCGCGTAAACTATACCTTCAAACCCGAATACGATATAAGGATCGCCATCCGCATTACGGTAACTGTTCTCGGAGGTTTTAACAGCCATTATCTTTGAGTTATAACCAATTGCGGCAACTCCTCTTGAATTATTTGTAACAGCTGACGCAATGCCGGCAACATGGCTTCCGTGATCCGGTTTGTCTTCCATCGGGTCGTTATCGGGAGTGCCGGTAAGACCGCCAAAATCCCAACCTCTTACATCATCAACGTAGCCGTTGTTATCATCGTCAATTCCGTTATTGGGAATTTCTTTTTTGTTAATCCAAATATTTGGCGCCAGATCTGGGTGATCCCAATCAATTCCCGTATCAACAATTCCAATAACTATGTTTGTATCGCCTTTAATTACATCCCATGCCTGCGAAGCATTTATAATGCTAAGGTTATACTGATTATTGAAAAAAGGATCGTTTGGAGAATCGGAAATTTTATATACATAATGCGGTTCCGCCCACTCAACATCGGGATTATTTTTTAATTTTGCGGCAACATAAAAAGGGTCCGCGTCCGAATTGTAGTTGAGTTCAACAATACGGGAGAGATCGGCGGCGGCTGTAACTGAAGCCGCGTTAAAAACACTTTTTACCGAATTAACGGAAAAAGCCGAAAGGCTTTTTGAAAGCCCCGGCGAAAGCATGGCGGTTTTATTAGCCTTGGCGGCTGTACTTTTCAGTTTTACTACAATAGTGTTCGAAAGATAATTCATTCTGCCTTTTTGTAAAACCCGTCCGCCTGTTGAGGCAAAAGCGTATAACGGCATACTTATAATTAACGCCGTAACGGCAAGAAGTATTAATATATTCCTTTGATGGGAATGGCGCATCAAAATTTTCCTTATTTTTTATTGAATTTTAGCAAACCTCTTTCGTTAAGAGTTACAAGAATAGTATCGCCCGGTATATAATTGCCAAGCAGTAACTCCTGCGATAAAGGATTAGTTAAGTATTTTTGTATAGTTCGCTTAAGAGGCCGTGCGCCGTAAACGGCATCGTAGCCAAGCTGTACAAGCCAGTCCTTTGCTTCGTCATCAACCTCAATTTGTATGTCTTTGTTAACAAGCATTGCGCTTACTCGGTCAAGCTGTATATCCACAATACTACGCAGTTCTTTTTTTGAAAGAGTTTTGAATAATACAACTTCATCAATACGGTTCAGAAACTCAGGGCGGATTGTCTTGCGGAGCAGTTCTATTAAATTGCCGCGCAGTTCGCCCATGGCGTTATCAATATCGTCATCTTCGGTATTAACAAGTTTTTCCTGTATCAGCTGAGAACCGAGATTTGAAGTCATTATAATAATTGTATTTTTAAAATTAACCGTACGTCCCTGGTTATCGGTAAGTCTTCCGTCATCAAGAACCTGCAGAAGAATATTAAATACATCGGGATGAGCCTTCTCAATTTCATCAAGCAGTACAACGGAGTAAGGGCGTCTTCTGACGGCTTCCGTAAGCTGTCCGCCTTCTTCAAAACCAACGTATCCCGGAGGCGCTCCAATAAGGCGCGATACCGAAAACTTTTCCATGTACTCGCTCATGTCAATACGAATCATTGCGTGTTCGTCGTCAAAAAGGAACTCCGCCAAAGCTCTTGCAAGTTCGGTTTTTCCAACGCCGGTTGTTCCGAGAAAGATAAACGAACCAATAGGCCGGTTAATATCCTGCAAACCCGCGCGCGAACGGCGTATGGCGTTTGCCACGGCCGATACGGCTTCCGGCTGACCTACAACACGTTTATGCAATTCGTCTTCAAGACGAATTAGTTTGCTCCTTTCGCTTTCAAGCATTTTGCTTACCGGTATGCCCGTCCATTTTGCGACCACTTCCGCAATATCTTCGGCGTCAACTTCTTCCTTAAGCATTTTTTTATCTTTCTGTACTTCGGAAAGATTTGAAGTTTCCTCTTTAAGGCGTTTCTCCAAAGAGGAAATTACTCCGTAGCGAATTTCGGCAACCTTGCCGAGCTCGCCGTCTCTCTCATATTTTTCAGCTCTTAGTTTGGCGTCTTCAATCTGGCTTTTCATTTTACGTATCGATTGGATTTTTTCCTTTTCGTTTATCCAGTGAAGTTTTAACGTGTCGCGCTCTTCACGCAATTCGCCAAGTTCCTTCACAATTTCATCCAGCCTTCTTTCGGACGCTTCGTCTTTTTCTCTTTTCAGAGCTTCTTTTTCAATTTCGAGCTGCTTTATTTTCCTTTCAAGGGTATCAAGCTCTTCAGGCATCGAATCAATTTCAATACGCAGTTTGGAAGCCGATTCATCAACAAGATCAATTGCCTTATCCGGCAGAAAACGATCGGTTATGTATCTGTTCGAAAGTTGCACGGCCGCAACAATAGCTCCGTCTGTAATTCTTACGCCGTGGTGAATTTCGTACTTTTCCTTAAGTCCGCGCAGTATGGAAATTGTATCTTCCTCGTTCGGTTCGGAAATAAGCACCGGCTGAAATCTTCTTTCGAGCGCGGCGTCTTTTTCGATGTACTTGCGGTACTCGTTTAGAGTTGTAGCTCCTATGCAGTGCAAATCTCCGCGGGCAAGGGCCGGTTTTAAAATATTCGCCGCGTCCATTGAGCCCTGTACGGAACCCGCGCCAACAAGGGTGTGCAGTTCATCAATAAACAAAATTATTTCTCCGCTTGAATCCTGCACTTCTTTAAGTACGGCTTTCATTCGCTCTTCAAACTGTCCCCGGTACTGAGCTCCGGCAACAAGCGCGCCCATATCAAGCGCAACAATTCTTTTCGATTTTATATTTTCAGGAACATCTCCGGCTATTATTCTGTGGGCAATACCTTCGGCAATGGCGGTTTTACCTACGCCCGGCTCGCCGATAAGAACGGGATTGTTTTTTGTCCTTCTTGCAATTACCTGCAACACGCGGCGGATCTCTTCATCGCGCCCAATTACAGGGTCAAGCTTTCCGCTGCGGGCAAGTTCATTTAAATTACGGCCATATTTTTTTAACGCCTGGTAAGTGTCTTCCGCGTTTTGACTTGTAACGCGCTGACTGCCGCGAACATCTTTAAGCGCGAGTAAAATAGTATCTCGCGAAATGTTGTTATCTCTCAACAGTTGGCCAACCTTGCTGTTGTCTATTGAAAGGGCAAGCAATAAATGTTCGGTTGATATGAATTCGTCTTTCAGGCTATTAGCCTCATCCGAAGATTTATCGAATATAGCCGCTGTGGCTGTAGACATTTGTGGCGCGCCTACGCTTGAACCGGTTACCTTGGGTAAATGTTCAAGCATATCGTTTACTCGTAGTTTTAAACGGCCTATATTACCGCCGGTTTTTTGAATAATTATTTCGGCTATATTGTCTTTTTCCTGTATTAAAGCCGCTAATATATGTTCCGGCTCCAATATCTGGTTGTTATAATTCTGTGCAATTTCAAGCGCATTCTGAATAGCTTCCTGTGCCTTAATTGTAAACTTATTCTGATTAAATACCATAATTACACCTGCTTTCTTTTATTTATCACAACAAAATTATTCCAATTTTGGTTTTAAGAAAAATACAAAAGTTTATATCTAAAGGCTATATCGGCTTTGGATACAAACCTTGCTTTCGGATAATAAAACAGATTTGTATTAAAAATCAATCACATTGGCGGGTGATAAAACTACTTGCCGGATTTAATTATTTTATGGCGTAAAGCCGCGCGTCAGTATGAAAAAAAAGCGAGCCGGAGCGCTCCGGCGTTGCCGGGTTAAAAACCGCAACGGTTCTACAGGGCAAGCCCGTTAACAGCAATGTGCTGTAATATTGTACTTGAGATTGCTTCTCCTGATAGAATCAGGATCGCAATGACATTTTTTTTATCTTAAATAGCACAAAGGATAAAATTTTAATGCGTAATTTGCTTTTACTTATTTATAAAATAATCCCAAACGGTTTTTGCAATTTCCGCAATAATTTTTTCATTTGTTTCGTTATTTTCGGAGGAATCTGAGACGAACACGGCTATGGCAAAATGACTTCCGTTTGGCAGGGTAATAATGCCAATATCGTTTGTAGCGGCGGCTATGCCTTTTTCGCCCTCTCCGGATGTTCCGGTCTTATGCGCAACCTGAGTACCTTCGGGCAGGTTTCCTTTTAGTCTTTTTTCTCCGGTTGATGTTTCTACCATAACCTTCCACAGGAAATTGTTAGTTGCCGGGGCAAGTAGTTTTTTATGGTAAAATGCTTTCAACAGAGCCGCGGCCGATTCAGGCGTTGACCAGTTTTTATACTGCACATTCCAGTCCCTGCTCATTTCCTCTTCGTTGGCGCAGATGTTAAAGCCCTCCATTCCTTTGGAGTTAAGAAATTTCTGAATTTTTTTTGTGCCTCCTATCAGCTTTAATAAAATATCGCAGCCGTTATTATCGCTTTGCGACACCGTATATTTTAATATTTCGGAAAGGGGGAGCCTGATATTGCCTTGAGGATATTTGTCTCTTATGGGGCTCCATGTTTTGGGGCGCAGCTGGCTTTTTTTTATGTGAATTTTCTGATCAAGCGAAAGCTTGCCTTCGTCAACAAGATTCAAAACCGCAAGCGCTATATGAAACTTAAACACGCTTTGCATGGGAAAGTGTTTCCCGGTATTATAAGAGAGTGAAAAGTCATTCTCAATACCCAAAATGCCAACCCCAACAGTGGCTTTTTTGTTTTTTACAATTTCATCAATTCGCTGTTTCAATGAATCCGTTTGCGCAAAGCCGGTAAAGCTTGCCAAAACAAACAGGGTAAAAAAAATGATTCTTCCACGCATAAAACTGTTCCCTTATAACTAAATTATATCTTTGTAAATTTAAGTTCGCGCAATCATAAAAGAAATGTAAATAACAAAATTATTATTAAACAATAACATTTCCTTTTTATGGAGCTGATTTGAGGAGAGGTATTGGTTCAATAGGCGGCTGTCTCAGTTTTTTTCTGAGACAGCCGCATTAAGGTTATGGATAAATTTTATATTGTAGAGAGCAAAGCATGGCGTTTAAAGATGATATACTTATCGCCGAATTTCAGCGGCGAAGTAAATCCGTCATCTTTAAGTCTGTTGATTTCGCCTCGTATAGCTGCGGAGTAACAATTAATATCAACTCTGCCCAGATATCCGTTTATGGCCTTTGAAGGAGCGGAAGAAAACTGACGGGCCAGTTCGCCGAAATCGTGGCCTTTTAACAGGGAATCGTACACGCTTGTGGCGCACTCATAAGTCTCGCAAATAATGGCGGAAAGTGAAATATAAACGGGGTCTTCAATTCTGACCAGGGCAATCTGGTTGACCCAAAGACTAATAGGGCGGTTATTTAAACGAGCCGGTGAAAAGCGCCATTTTGTAATTGATATAAGAGCCAGCGAATCCCATTCCGCGTTGCCGCTGCCATCAATAAATCGGGCCTTTTGAACATGGCCATCCTCATTAATAAGCAGTCTGATATTTAAGCGCATATTTTGCTTGTACGCAAAACTGTTGATTACCGGAAGCGGTGATTGCTCTAAAAGCTCCGGTTGAATAAGCGTGGGGGTTTCCGATTGTTGTACCGCTGAACACCCTGCCAAACATACGATGCAAACGAAAATCAGTAGCGATTTCATAATACACCTCCTGTTTTATTTTTCTCCGGGCGCTGTTAACCCGGACTATTAACTAACAGTATAAGGCAGAACCTGAATCCTTAAGAACATACGCGTAACCAGATAACTTATTATCGTATATGAAGCTCGTTTTCTTTACCGCTCAATAAACAACGCGCTGGTAATATGTGCATATTTGTTCTTAAGCAACATTGTTGGGAGTTCGGTGGGGAATTGAATGGTTTACCGGAATTTCCGCACGGGAGTAAAAACCCGCCGAATTCCTTTTGGAATAATATACAAACTAATACTTCCGTAAGCAAGCCGCATCTTTTTTATGAAGAGCGGCAAATGCGTTACAGGAATGGTTGGGGGTTTTTGTGTGAATGAGGTTTCAAGTTGTAATGGAGGCCGCGGTAACAGAAGCTATCCGCGACCTCCTTAAGATTAGTATGACCTTTCTCTTGCAAGTACCTTTAGAAAATTGTCAAACTGCTTATTTTACCAAGAATATCTTATTCGAAATTGATTTGGAACCAGCGCGCAATACTGTTATATAAATACCGCTTGAAAGATTGGACGCGTTGAAATTTATTGTATAATTGCCTTTATCCTTAAACTCATCAACTAAATCAACTATTTTTTGACCAAGAACATTATATACGGTTAATTTTACATTTGATGGTTGAGGGATTGAAAAATTAATTTTTGTTGCAGGGTTAAATGGGTTAGGGTAATTATTCAATATCAATTCCTTACTATCCGGCTGAGAAGTATTTTTTACTGCAATTTCTTTCCCTAAAGAAACGTCTCCAAGTTCATTTTCGGCAAATTTTGATAATATGTTGTTCTTGTAATTGAATGTTATCTGCCTAAATGCTTCCGAGGCCTTTTCATTATCTTTTAAAAAGTACTTGTTTACAAGCCCTTTTTCATACAAAGCCTCGCAAATAAGAGCCGTGTCGGTTTTTTCCGCCGACAAAATATTATCCGCAACACTTAAAGCGCCTGTATAGTTCTTTTGGTCAACCAATTGCTGTATGTTGTATTTTTTTAATATTAACGAGTATGTATTATATCTCGAATTGTTCAACATAGAAGAAATTGTTGCATAGAAATCGCCTTTCTTGTTGACTGAGGAATACAGCTGAAAAAGAAAATCTACATTTCTTTTGAAAGCGCTTTTATCTTTAACATTAGGCAGTTTTGAAGAAACAGTATTTATGAGTGAATTGATTGAGGGGGCCAAGCCGGCACTTTCTTTACTGGAAGTTTTATAAATGTCTTTATGATTGTTTAATAAGGCAAGAAATTGTGCTTCAAGAGAGTCGCTTGCTGTATTGTAATTACTTTCATTTGCGTTTTTTGTTAACCCACTTGAACTTCTGTTGGCTGAACATACAGAATTAACTCCTGTAGTAAAAACGTTTCCATAAACGGCTCCGGGAAGACTTCTACTATATTGATTGCTATTGGCGTAGCCATAGCCTCCGTTACTGGTGTATATATCGTACCCGTTTCCGCAGAAATAGTTATATGTAACATTAAAACTACCGGCACTTATATATACTCCTGCATCAAAATTGTAAATATAACTATCGCTGACATCGCCGGAGCCGCCGTATGCCGTAAAACCAAATGCCGCTCCGCCATTAGTATTGGAGCAAAATTGCATTCTGTTCAGCGAACCGTTAAAGTTAGTAACCATTCCAGCTGCGGTAAAACTAATATTTTCAACTGAGATATTGTTACAGTTATTTAAAAGTACGCTTGCTATTGTCATGTTTTCAATGTAAGAATAACTCGAGTTGGTAAATGAAGTTCCGTAAACAACTGTTGTTGAATTTTGACCGGCGCCTGTAATTATTAAGTTGTTCTTGCCTGTTACAGTGAAACTTTCCTGATATGTTCTTGGTTGCAACTCAACAGTTTGATTTGCAGTAGAATAATTTACTGCTGATTGAATGGTAGGGAAAATGCCTTTTATTTGGCCTCCTTCTTTTAAATAAACACAATTAATAATTGCCCCGCTTTCAACCTGTATATTACCGCTTCCTGAGTTGTACAAATAATATCCATTTAAGTTTAAAGTTGAGCCGGATTTAAGAATTAAGTTAATGCCTGAAGTAATTTCCAAATTCGAACTAAAAGTTTCTGTCCCTGTAAAATTAATTGTCTGGCCATCGACACCCTGAGTATAAGCTGTGTTGATAGTTAGCATATCAATAGGGACGTCTATCGAAGTATAATAAAACCCGGCTGGGCTACCGTAAATATCTGGGCAATAATTTTTTGCATGACGGAATAATGGAGCTTTACCCCACTTGGAATTATATATTCCATTTGATACTTGCAAAGCTGAATGATCACCAGAATACTTTATATGAGTTGCATATTCTTCGGCAACAGTCTCGTAGCTTCCATCTGTCCAAAACTTTTCCTCTTCTGGACTATTAATCCAAATCCTTGTATTATAACCATCAGCCCACGCATAAGCATGGCAATTATAGGTTCTTGTTGAAGAACTTAGAAAAGTGGCATTGGGAAAAAGACTAATGAAATTGGCATCTGTTCCTGCAACATCAAAACTATAAGGCTCAAATGGATCATCTGGGCCATCGCTTCGTATATAGTATGAGTATGGTGTCCCTCGTGGTGTGGTAAAACTGTTACTTCTTGATCTTTGTAATTGTTTTACTGGTAGAGTCTCTTTTTTTATAAAATCGACATCGTCTTTTTCTGAAATTTTTGACGATATTTCTTCTCTTGATAGAAGAAGCTTATATAAAAAATAATCGTTTGTTGATATATTCTTATTTTTTAATGCCAATATTTCTTTTTCATCAGCTTTCATTGTTTTATACTTTTTTAATACAACATTTCCCGCGTCTTTTCGTTGCAACAACTCTTTCAAAGCGCTGCTGCTTGCTATTTGTTCTTCAAATCCTTTGATCGGGGAATTAAAAGAAAGATATATCCATTTTAAAGGGTATTTATCGTAAGCTTCCAGCAATTCTTCTGTAGTCATCTTTTTTATGATGTTTTCGGGAATTTTACAAGCTTCCACCATCTCGGAATAAGTTTGAAAACTTTTCCATTTTTCAGTTCCCGGTTTTATGGGGTAGTCCCATTTGCTTTGTGAAAATAAACCAAAGCTAAAAAGAGCAATTAACAATAACGTTGAATAGATTTTCATGTCGACACCTGTTTTTTATTAGAGAATATTTGTTGATTATCCCGTAATGGGTTTTAATTTCTTTTGAATCTCAAATTATTCTAATTTATTTGTAACATGATAACAAACAGTTATATTCATCAACGATTAGCTCATCAGATCAAGAACTGACAATGTTATGCAATTCACAGTAATTAATCTTTCTATTTCCCTTATATGATTCAGGATATATAAAAACTTTATGACCTTGAATAAGATCATTTTGCTAAGAGTAAAAACGGACTTGTCGATCTGAAATCATAAACTATATCATTAATTAAAGTGAATTTCAGGTAGTACACTTAGATATAATACTACCTAACTACTTATATAAATAGTCTTAGATTAAAATTTTCGAATGAATTGATATTTAAATTTTCCCATATTTCCCGCTCTCTCCACTATAATATTGCGGTCAGTGTATTATTACTCATCTAACGTATAAATAAATAAGTAATTTGTCAATCTAAATCTATCAGTAAATATAATTGGTATAGTGCAACAAATAAGAAGCAAAAGAAATATGCCTTGGAGATAGTAGGGAGGAAGTAATATTAAAATTTCTTTGCAAACGAGGTTAGGTCATTAAAATATGATTTGCCATAACAAGTTTTAACGAAAATTTCTTGTAATGAAAATAGACGTGATTTTTTATATTCTGCCACCGGTTTTGCGGATGTATCATTTAAGCCTTAAACTTCTAAGCCAAATACATTATAACATGGATTTTAAAATGATTATGCGCGATATTTACAGGGCTATCACGGACGCTTCCGGGGACGGAAGTATATTAAATTAAAAAGAGGATAAAACAATAATAAAATCATGAAAGAAATTATTATAGAAGAAATGCGCAGCTCGGAAATTGACGAAGTTGCCGAAATATTAACCGATGCTTTTGAAACTAATTCCGCTTATTCGCTTATTTTTAAAAAAGATGCTCAATTAAAAGAAGGCTTATACTGGCTGTTCAAAACGAGTCTTGTTCTTAACAATTGCAAACGGACTCTAACGTATGTAATGAAGGAAAAAGAAACGGGGAAAATAGTTGGCGCGTATAGTATAGTGCCGCCGCGGGGTGTAAAAACTGGTATATCTATCTACTTCAAAATCGGGCTGCCTGGCTTCATATCCAAATTTGGTATGGATAGTTTTATTAGAATGCTTGGCCTGAACAGCGCCAATAAAATGACTCTGGCGCAATCAATAGGTGTTCCCGAATATTATTATTTATCGATGGTTGTAATACGTAAAGAGTACAGGGGAACGGGGATTGGCTCGTATGCTGTTAAACAAGCTATTCAAAAGCTTGCGGCTTCCAAACCAATCTGCAATGTAATGGGCTTGACAACACAGCTGCCTGAAAATGTTACGTTTTATACACGCCTTGGTTTTGAAAAACTTAACGAAGGATATGTTTATTACAAAGGGGATAAGTATTATAATTATAACCTGAAACTGAATATACCAATATAAGAGATGCGGCATATAGCCTGCAACTTTTTATTGGGCGCGTTTTCGGAAATGTTAATTGAAAAATATTTGTAATTACCTCAAATAAAAAAACAAATTATTTTGCTTTTTTTATTTCTATGGCTGTAACGGAGGCATCCGTGAAAATTCTGAAATCAATCTATTGAAACTCTTATTCTTACTACCTGTAAATATCATCAAGCCGCCAAACCAAATTCAAAGCTTGAGGCCAACCAGTATCAGCAAAAATGTCCAATAAACCGACCAGGTTTTTTATATTTTCTTCATCCTGGAATTGATCTCGATAATCGGCTAGTACTTTTTCTACCAATTTTGTCACTTCCATAATTGCCATAGAATCCAGATTGTAATTATATCCTTTGCTTGCACTACAAACCGAAAAAGCTATTCCAAGTACTTTCTGGGGGTCGTACTTAAGTACTCCGTTTAAGTACTGCATAAAATAATGCGCTGTTGGGGCAAGAAGTACTTTGTTTTCTACAATACAATTTAAAAGGACAAGGGTCTTCTGGTAATATTTTTTTATTAAAACGTCATTTATAGGTTTTGTTTGTCTTTGAAAACCATTATCTGAAAACTCGGCGTGTATATATAATCGTGTAATTATTTCATTAATAATACCGTATATATCTTGGAAAACTTCCTTTTCTATATCTATTCCTTGAGTTGACTTTCCCGAAAACTCTTCTAGACATTTGCTTGCTGTGTTAATTAATCTTTGCAACAGATTAATAGATTTGTTAAATACTTCTATATGTTTCTCTAAGCAATCATATGTTATGAACTTCATTGCTGTAAAAGTAATAGCATTTAATATTTTATGACTATCAAGTGTTTTTATTAAATATTTATTTAGCAGTTGAATAGCATCTTCATCTTCATTTTGAACTACCAAACTAACTAATAAAACTGTAGATAGGTCAAAAAAATGAGATTTTGCATCACTGGTAAGTCCCTTTGGTATTAGTTGAAGCAGTCGTTTAGATGTAAACTGTGGAGCTTTGGGGAGATTGTGGCTTAAAGACACCATGATTCCTCCACATACAACTGCATTATTTTCTTTAAGCAAAATATTATCAATTAACTCCCAATAATTCTTTTGTTCTACTTCTGAAATTCTCCAAAACTCACGCGCAATTATATACCTGATCGACGGGTCGGGATCGTTACTTAGTTCAATTATTCGCTTCAATATCTTTGTCTCTTTTTTATTTGCATAAAGCCAAGGAAGAATAATAGCCGCTTCTGTTCTTGGAGTAGAAGACCATGAAGGGGAATTATAGTCTTTTTCGTTTATATAATTTGATATTGGTATTTTGTTAGATGAATAATGAAAAATAATATCCAAAAGCTGGTTGTACTGATCCGCTGTTAAGATGGATAAAGATTGTAAACATATTCGTGTTACTTCTGCAATTTTATTCTGAATCAAATCTATCATGATCTTATCAGCATTTCCAATTCCACGTGTGTTTTTATCTATATCAATTAATAGCGGAATAAATTCTTTAATAGAATTGTTATCCGGTTCAGAATTCTGCCATTTATTTAAGAATTCTTGCAATGAAGTAATGAATTCTTTAAGCCGAATATTTTCCACTTCTTTCATATCAACACCATAGCCTTCCCATCTATCAACAGTTTTTGGCTCCACCCATTCAGACAAAAATTCCACCAGCGGTTCATTTTTTAAAGATTCATTTTTTTCTATACAATTTTTTAGTAATTTATTCGACTCATCATTCAATCTCTCTTGAGGCCAGCAATTTAGTAATTTTGCTTTTTGGTGATTTAATTTATTTGGATCATGTTCTCCTTTAAGACTATAATTTAATATTATCTTTTCAACTAATCTTATTTGGTCAGAGCTAATTATTTCGGTGGTTTTCTTTAAATACTCTCCAACTTGATATGTCGTTTCTGCTCCAAACAAAACTTCTTCATTTTTTATTAATTCAAACAAATTAGGAAAGAATAATTCAGGAAATTCGCAACCGAACAAAATAAGTTTGCCATATATATATCCAACTTCAGCATATTGTAAAATTACATTAAAGATGGTATCAAGAGTGAACCCTCTTTCAACCAGTTTCGGGATTTTATTAATAAAACTGTTTAGAATTTTCAATTCTTCTTCATAGTTCTCTTCATACTTAGACTCAGCCCAAATGTAACTTGAATCATTTATAAAAGTACACACTTGATTGCGATAAGTGATTTTTTTCTTAATTGATTCAAATTTGGTATCTTTCATTAAATAAGGAAGTATATGTTTATTTATAACAAAATTATTAACAATTTTTACAGCCACAATACAGGCTTTAATGGGGTCGGCATTTATGTATCCTTCAAATTTACGTTCAAGATTATAATGACATAACTGAAAGTCCTGGCTTCTATTTGATATAAGCGGTAAAACAGGCGAGCCCATATTTGTAGGGGATTTATCATTAATATTTGTCCCAAAAACAATTTCGTAAAAGGATTTTACAATTTCGGTATCGTATATCCATATCTTTTCTATTACATCGGTGAACATGAAGAAATAATCAACAGAAAAGTTTTTTTCATTAACTATGGCGATTACATTTTTTAAATGATTTCTAGATTCTTCTATATTGGTTGAATATGTTTTAGCAATCATAGGAACTCCAAAACGAGATCCAAGCTGATCAATCCAGGATTTATTATCTTTTCTATGTGCCCACACCCAAACAAATATATTTCGTGCAATGTAACCGGAATTATTAATAATTCCTGAATCATCGTTTAGAATTCCATAGTCCAATATTTCAGAACTATTTGATGCTAATTCCCAAATAAAACTTTCATCAATATTTTCAGATATAACTTCGAGAATTTTGCTCCAAATAAAATGTTTTTTATTCTGAATAATATTCAGAGTTTGTAAAATTCTTTTGGTTGCCTCTTTTGCTAATTCATCATTACTTTTTAGTCTTTCTATAAGAAGATCAATTTCTTCCGTTTTACTAAGCTCGTTAATTATAACAATCGTTGGTATTAACCTTGCAAAAAGATTTATATTAGATGTCTTGCTGCTTAGCAGATGCCAGAATATTTTCCAAAAAGCCTTAGAGCTATCATACCATAGTCTTGTAAAGAAATAGACTAGACTCGGTCTGAGAAATAAAGGTCTTGAATAGTCATCCAATAAAAATTTTTCAAGTTCTCGAGCGTTGTCTTCCATTAAAAGTGCATTTACCGAATAATCAAATAATATATTATGTGAAAAAGCTATTTTTTGCTTATTTATTGATGTTCTTGAAATAATTTCTTTGCTAAGTAAGTCCTTCCAAATAGTCTTATTTTCATTATTGTAAACATCTATAATATCAACAGATAGCTTTTTTGCAGCAACCATATTGTGCGTTAATTTTTTCAAGAATATTTCTGTTTCTTCCTGATTATATTTGCCAATTACTCTTTTTTCCCAAAAGAGACCTAACAATTGTACTTCTGATTTAATGGAGCTAAAATCTAAATCAGAATTATTCGAACTTATTATCTTTTCTAAAAGCCATAAATTAAAGGGGATATGTAATAGTTCTTTAAGTTCAGAAGAAGCATTTTCTAAGATGGCACTTAATCCCTTGATTTGTTTCTTGGCTTCCTCTATATCTTTTGAATCAAGCGCTGGAATTAAGAAATGCCTGCAATCAAATCTATCTTGAAATTCCTTTGCAATATTTTCGTTATTGTTTTTTTTGAATAAATTAAGTAATTCAATAGATTTGCTTGCATCAAATAATCGCACTACTACTATGACATTAATAATATCTGAATAGGAAACTTCAATATCCTTAATAATATTAATGAAGTTTTTCCTTTTAATTTCATCACGTGCTGAATCAAATGAATCAAAGATTATAATGCTTTTCCCTGAGTTACATAGACTTGCCCATTTGCCTATCCATTTAATAAAAGTATCTTCATAATTCAGTCCTTTTTTTAATTCAGCTTCCGTTCCATCTCCAAGCTGATCAATCGGCAGATACAAGTAATTGATTTCTTCTTTATCCATGAGTTTTATTATCTGTTCGCGTAACAGATAACTTTTCCCAGCGCCGGGCGAGCCTATTATTACTCCACTGCTTATCTTAACATATTCAAATAGATTTTTAGCTACTCTTTTTCTTTTAATCTTCATCTAATTTACTCTTATGAATCATTTTCCTGTTTATGCTATTTGCCCATTGCTTGAGTTCTACTTCCTCTTTTTTGTTTAATTGGGAATTCGGGTTGGTTATGGGGTTTCCTTTTATAATAGATTTATTCCGCTCGCTTTCACTAAATATAGAAGCCGTTATGTCATCAACAAGCGACTCAAGACCATAATGTTTTTCATCTAGATTTTCATAAAAGATTGTAGAAAGCCCATAATCATTATAAAACTTCTTTGCGTTTGTTTTCTGACTATTGCTGTTATTATTATTAATATCAGTTATGAAAAAATGTGAACCTGATTTCCATGACCACAAATCGTTACAAACGTATTTTAACATTAATTCTATATACTTATCGTTCATGCTGAATCCAACGAATACAACTCTCCGAGTTGCAAGTATTGACCATAAAAACTTATAAGCAATTGTTATTTTTTTAAAATTACTTCCTTTTTCATCGAATCCGTAATGCTCGAAATAATCCATCTCTCCTAAAATTATCTTTCCTGGATCGTTATAAATGCCATGCAAATGAGCAATGCTTCGCTGAATTTTAGTAGATCTATTCAAGGATTTTAAAAAATTAGAGATAAAGCGAGCTTTGTCATTATCAAGAGTAAACCAAAATTGAATTGGAAGATTAGATTCTATTTCCTTTAATGCACTTTCTAGAATTGTATCATAATTTGTAGTTATTATACCGATAAACGGTAAATGTAAAAGCTTTTTATGAATTTCTAGAAAATTATCTTTCCCGAATATGGCACAGAGTTCATTTTTATAACGATCATCATGTCCGTAAGTTTTTATAATAAATTTTTTTATTTCATCAACATATTTCAAAGGATTTGACTTACGCAAAGTTTCATTTTTCGAAAAAGGAGGATCACAAGTAGTGACCAATGATTCAAGCTTTTGAACTAAGCTATCCCAGCTAGGGCAAGCGTGTAAACTTAATCCTGCACCTACAAAAAGTACAGCATCATTATTTTTTAAAGCGTCAATGAGTTCTTTGATTCTTTGTTTATTAACTTCAGATTCATGATCGGTCAAAAGAGGAATGTATTTAATTAGTTCATTCATAGCTTTTTGCTTTTTGATATAATTTTACCGCCTTTTAACTAAATTAAAGAACAGAATAATAAAAACAAAGTATTTATAGATTGCTATTTGGCTATGTGAGGAATTCAACTTTATCAAAATGCTAATATAATTAGAATGAATTCTGGGTATTAAAATTTCCGTGACAACCCTGATTGAAAATTGCAAGTAATTTCCTTACTCTTCAAATCCTGGTTTCAGGATAACGCCTTTGTTCAGGTGGCCGTTTATTTTTATTACAAGCGGCTTTTCAAAACGCAGGTGACGCGTGTATTCGTAGGCTTCTTCAACCTGCTGGTCGCGGAACCACTCCCAGTCAATAAACCCCTGTTGACTGTGCGGGTTAACGGTAAAATAACCGACTCTGAAGGACGTAATGTTTTGGAAGAAATGCGAGCCCTGAGAGGGGGTAACGTTAAAATCCTTAAAGCCCGATTCCACTATAGCGGCCGCTCCGGAGATCTGATCCCACGAGACGGGTATGCCAAGCCAATGGTCAAGCGAGCCCCAGCGGCCTACGCCAATGAGGATGTACTGTCTGTTTTCATTAAGCATTTTTGAGTTAAGAAGTCCCACTTCGCGGGCAACATCGCGGCTTTTGCTTCTGTCAAACTTATCAATATCAACAATAATAACATCTGTTATGTTTTTAATTTCTCCGTTGCCAAGCACCTGCGGACTTTGTACAAGCAGTTTATTAGGAGCAATGTTATCAACATTAAGCACTTCGTTTTCGCTGCTGAGAACCATTGGGCGCATCTGTAAAAGGCAAAACTGCTTTGGCGTTTTGGGGGGAGTGTTGAGATTGACGGCAAACTCAATTTCAATTTGCGTACCCATACCCCAGCTGCCAAGCTCAAGAAGTGTCTCAAGAATTTCGGGGAGGGGGAATATCTTTTGCTTTAATATTGGCGCGAACGTAACAACGCGGGTTCCCTGCCGCGAAATTCCATCGTAAACCATATTGTTTTCGGCGGAATAAGTAGAGCCAACCGAGTATAAGGACATATCCTCTTCGGCAGCCGTAAGGTCGTATTTTTTTACAAGCGAATCGTGCATGTAATCGTAATTCTCATCCAGGTGTCCTTCCAGATTAAGGGCGTAAAACTCCTGCTGAGCGTTCCGTACGGTATCGCTGGTTGAAAAGAACTGAATTAAATGCCGTGGGTATTTGGGGCAGAAGCGAACAACGTTGCCGCCATCCACAACGGTTTTTCCGAGTCCGAACGCCACGTGAACAATTCCGTCTGTTGATTTTTGCGGTGGAACCGGGTAAAAATTATACGATTTTGCCACGCCGGAAAAATCGGGATAAAACCTGCTGTTGCGGGGCGCGCCTACTATACTTTGAATTATCACGGCCATTTTCTCTTCTTCAAGGCGGTAGGTGGTGGCGCGCATGTAATCTTTTGAGCTTTGAAAAAACGTTGAGGCGTAAACCCGTTTTATGGTATTAAGCAGCTCCCAAAGCCTTATTTCCGGGTTCGGGTTATTATTCGGCAGCATATAAGTTTCATAAACTCCCGCGAAAGGCTGATACTGCGAATCCTCCAAAAGACTTGAAGACCTGACGGCGATAGGCTGCGTAATAATTTCGAGATACTGCTCAAGCTTTTTTATAGCATCCTGAGGAAAGCGTATGGCGTCTGTAAAACGCTGGGTTATTTTTTTATCGTCAGTTTCGTTGAGGGCAAAATTTTCGAGCAGGTTTTCGCCAAGGAACTGGTCAAAAACTTCAGTGCCCAAAACAACAGCCGAGGGGACGGATATTTCTATATCCTCAAATTTATCGCGCAAGCCGTAGTTGTTTATAAGCGTGTTGATAAAACCGAGACCCCTTGCCTTGCCGCCAAGCGAACCGCCGCCTATGCGTGCAAAGCTGTTGCGTGCGTCAAAAGTTTCTTTGGAAAAATCGGTGATGTTTCCGCGCAGGCGTTTTTCCTGATAATCCCTTAGCGAGCGGATCAGGTCACGGCGCAGGTCATCCACGCAGGCGAAATCCGCCACTTTGCGAGGCCTTAATTTATGGGCCAGCCAAAACTCGGTTCGTGCCTTCAGCCAGTTCGAAAAATGATTTTTATTGGCATGAAATACAAGACTCTCATCGGGCACAATTTTTAATTGCTCTTCCAGTGTTTTAAGGTTGTTAGCGCGGCCAACCTGCCGGCCTTCGGGAGTGCGGAAAATGAAATCGCCAAAAAAGAAATGCTGCACCATAAAAAGTCTAAGCTCGTGCAACAGGCGGGGGGAGTTCTTGTGCAGAAAAGACGCGCCTATTTCGGCCGCAACTTCCGCAAACTCGGGATTGCTTGACTGGAGCAGTACAGAAATATCGCTATGCCGCTCTCTGACCGCCCGCGTAAATTTGATGCCGGCTTCGGGGTCTTTAATTCCGTTGTGACGGAAGTTAATATCGGAAATAATACCGAGTATGTATTCTTCGTACTTTATAAAATAGTCCCACGCTTCCTCATAAGTTGTGCAGAGTAGAATTTTAGGTCTTGCCCTCATGCGTAAAAAGCGGTGAGTAAGATTAATGCCTTCCGAAATAAGTTTCTGCGAGCTGTTAAGTATTTCGGTATAAATAAGCGGCAGATATTTTGAATAAAATTTTACGTTGTCTTCAACAAGAATAATTGACTGCACGCCTACGGTTTTAGTATCGTTTTCAACATTAAGCCGGTCTTCTATATATTTAATTATGCCAAGCAGCAGGCGGTAATCTCCCTGCCAGATAAAAATTCTTTCGAATATGGAAATATCGTAGTTGTTAACCAGCTCTTTGCGTTCGCGGTTATCGTAGGCAAGAAGAACAATTGGCAGGTTGAGTCCGGCCTCGCGCACCATGCGGGCGAATTTTACGGAGTGCATGTCTTCTATGTGCAGTGTACAGATAATCAAATCGAAACGGTCTTCTTCAAGAGCAAGCTCAATAGCTTCGCGCCCGTTGGAAACATGGGTTATTTCGGGAGCGTAGTTCAGGTTAAGTCCCTGGTATTCCTTTCTGATAAGTTCATACAAACGCCCGTCTTCTTCAAAAAGGTAGGAGTCGTACAGGCTTGAGACAAGCAGTATCTCCCTTATTTTGAATTTCATCAGTTTCTGGAAGTTCTGCACCCTGCTTCCAAGAATCATTTCATCGGTAATCTGGTTTATATTCTTCATTAAGGTTAAATGACCGTTTACAAATCAATACAAATATAACGAATATTCTGTAATAATCCGGCAGACATTTAGTTAACAATTTGGTGTCGGTAAAAATACCGGTTATTTTAGCGCGCGTAATTTTGGCACAAAAACATATAACGCAACAGCCGCAAAAAGCATAATAACGGAATTGATAAAAACGGCGGTAGGTTCACCGAAGTGTTCGGCAAAAGAACCGATTATCAAGGCGCCGATAGGCATAAAGCCGGAAAATGTAATGCTGTAAATAGCCATAACGCGGCCTCGCAGGGCGTCATCAACAAGCGTTTGAACCAATTGGTTTGAGGTATTAAGTATCATTAACGAAAATATACCGATAAGGAACAATATAAAGAGGGAAAGCGGAAGCCATCTGACGAAAAGGAAAATGAATAACAATACCGGAAAAGCAAACGAGCCGAGAGTAAGAATTTTACCCTTTATTTTAAGATAACTCAACGTGGCAATTGTCAACGCGCCAACAAGCGCGCCGGCTCCGCGGGCGGATTGTAAAAGACCGTTTGTAGCAGGGCCCCCGTGCAGTATGTTTACCGCCCAGGCGGGGAATAAGGTAGCAAACGATAACCCGAACAATCCGGTTAACGAAATATTAAGAATTATGATAAAGATAAGTTTTTCTTTTTTCAGAACGTAATCTATACCGGTTTTAAGTTCCTTAATAACAGATTGTCTTTCCATGGATTTTACGGTGTACTTGAACCGCATTTTGCGCAAGGCAATTATAACGCAAATAAAAGAAACGCCGTTAATTACAAAACACCACGCGGGACCCACAAGCGCGTAAGTTACCCCCGCTATTGCCGGGCCGAGCGCGGAAGCGGAGTTAAACATTGTGGCGTTTAACGCAATGGCGTTTACAAGATCCTTTCTGTCGTCAATCATTTCAAGTACAAACGCCTGTCTTGCGGGGGAGTCGAATGCGTTTGCTATGCCAAGTAAAAACGCAAGCGAGATAATATGCCAGGGTTGAATGATGCACATGAATGTTAATACCGCCTGTACAAAGGCGAGTACCATCATAACGGATTGAGTTGCTACCAAAACATCGCGCCTGTGGAACCTATCCGCAATTACGCCGCCGTACATTGTAAACAACAAAGCCGGTATACCCGCGGCAAAACCTACATAACCAAGAAAAGCGGGGGAGCGGGTTAATTGAAAAACAAGAAATCCCTGCGCGGTAGACTGCATCCATGTGCCGAACATGGACATCATTTGTCCCCAAAACCATAATCTGTAATTAGGGTATTTCAGCGCGGTAAATGTTTTGCGCCAGCTAATTTCCTTTGTTATTTGCGATTTTCTTTCTTTAAAATGTTTTAACCGCGAGCTTATATCTTCCAAATGTTTTTTTATGCTTAATCTTCAAACAATATCACAATATAAAATATATTTTTATCAATTATTCAGGTCTTTATCTGTTTGCCGGTATTTCAACTTGCAAGTACTTCAGAATACTGTTATCAATGGAATTGTTTCGCCCGATAGATCGGGCTGACAAAGACATTTTTAGTCTGAATTAACAGCATGGGCAGAAGAGTCATTTTTTATTAAACTCAGTAATACAAAAAAAGCGAGCGGAAGTTTAACATACAATGAAAATAGAAGTGCACTAAATAAAACGGTTATAATAAAACCGATTGTTCCTGAGGGCTTTGTATAAACACAGAAGCGGCTTGATGAGCCGCTTCCGCAAAGGGTTATAACTTTTAAATTATTTTCTGGTTTTATCGAGCCATTTTGCAATGTCTTTTGCAAAGTAGGTGATAATCATGTCGGCGCCGGCGCGTTTAATTGCAATAAGCGACTCAACCATAACGCGTTCTTCATCAATCCAGCCGTTTTGACCCGCGGCTTTGATCATTGCAAATTCACCGCTCACCTGGTAAGCGGCGGTCGGCATTCCGAATTTTTGTTTAACCTGCCAAAGTATATCGAGATAAGGGCCGGCCGGTTTAACCATAACCATATCCGCGCCTTCGTCAATATCGCTTTCAACTTCGCGCAGGGCTTCGTTTCCGTTTGCAACATCCATCTGGTGTGATCTTCTATCGCCAAAAGCGGGAGTTGATTCAGCCGCGTCTCTGAAAGGGCCATAGTAACCGGAAGCGAATTTAGCCGCGTAACTCATAATTGGAATTTTTGTAAAGCCCTTGTAATCGAGCGCTTTACGTATGGCCATAATTCTTCCGTCCATCATATCGCTGGGGGCAATAATATCGGCGCCGGCTTCGGCGTGCGAAATTGCTTCCTTTGCAAGAATTGAGACGGTTTCATCGTTAAGAATTTCCTCTCCGTTAAGCAGGCCGCAATGCCCGTGCGAAGTGTATTCACAAAGGCACACATCTGTAATTACAAGAAGATTCTTAATGTTTTCCTTAATAGCGCGCGTGGCTTGCTGAACCGGGCCGTTGGGGTCGTATGAGCCTGAACCGACTTCGTCTTTGTGTTCAGGTATGCCGAACAGCAATACGGCTGGTATGCCAAGCGATGCAACCTGTCTGCATTCTTCAACTATCATATCGACAGACATCTGATAATTGCCGGGCATTGATTTAATTTCTTTTTTTACATTTTTACCAGGCACAACAAATAACGGGTATATGAAATCGTTTTTACTTAATTCAGTTTCTCTTATCAAATCTCTTACAAGGGGATTATAACGGAGCCTTCTCATTCGTTTAACAGGGTAATTTGCCATTTCTATTCCTCCTTTTATAATTTTAACTTAAAAACTTTACGGCTTTATTATAAACAATTTCCGAGTTCTTAATGCAATCGCCTACGGAAATACCGCCGCGGTAGTTGCCGGATAGAATAATTCCGGGGTTATCGGCTTCAAATTTATCAAAGTAACGTTCGTGTTCAATATAGCCAATATTGTATTGCGGAATAGCCTTGTTCCAGAACCTGTATGTAAGATAGTCGGGCTGTTCGGTTATCTGCATTAATTCGTTAAATTCGTTTATTACTTTTTTTATTACAATTTGTTTATCAACCGCAAAAATTTCGGGAGAGCGGGAACCGCCTACAAAGATAGTAAAAGCCGCGTGGTCTTCGGTGGAGCGTTGTGGAAATATCACCGAACTCCATATTGCGCCGAGAAATGATTTTTTTTCAACAGCGGGAATAAGAAAACCAAAACCGTCAAGCTTTCGGCCTATTTGTTCTTTTTTATAACCGGCGTATAATACAAGCACCGGCGGATAATAGACTTCGCTTAAATGCTTTACAAGCTGTTCGTCAATGCCGCCAAAAATTTCCGCTGCCTGATAAGAGGGGATTGCTGAAATAATTGCATCGCATAGTATTTCGTCATCCTGATTGGCGTTAACATATTTAATGCGGTATTTATCGTCTTCTTTTACAACAGATTTAACATCGGCAAAGAAACGGACTTTAGATCCGAGCTTTTTTGCTATGGTTTTGGGGAGCACCTGCATTCCCGATTTGAAAGAAAACATTTGCGCGGATTGTTTTGCCACTTCCGGCCGTTTCTTTCTTTCCCTTACGCCCTTTATAGTGCCTTTAATAAGTCCGCCGTACTTTTCTTCAAGTTCATACAGCTTTGGAAAAGCCGAATGCACGCTTAGGCCTTCCGGATTGCCGGCATAAACACCCGCAACAAAAGGGTTTATTGCATAATCCAGAAATTCTTTGCCAAGTCTTCTTTCCACAAACTGAGCGATGCTTTGGTAGTAACCATCCGATGATCTTTTTATGAACGGTTCTGCGAATACGCGGAATTTGGCTTTTGAAGAAAAAAGCTTTGTGCCTATAAATGCCTGTGGCGTCATGGGCAATGGATGCAAATTCCCGTCCCGTAAAATGTATCTTTTGTTTCCTTCGCGATTGCTGTAAATCATTTCATCTGCGAGGCCAAGCTCATCAACAAGCTGCCTTATCAGAGGGGTTGTTTCAAGCCCGCTGTTTGGGCCCCGGTCAAACAAAAACCCTTTTTCGGCCACGCTCTCCATAGAGCCGCCGGCTTCCTTGTTCTTTTCGAGAACAATAACGTCATATCCGTTTTTATTTAGTAAATAAGCGGCTGCAAGGCCGGATATTCCCGCGCCGAGGATTATAACTTTTTTACTCAATTTATATCTCCAAATCTTCCGTAGTATGAATAAAATTTCTTTTAATTATTTAAAATAATTCAACTGACAATGTTACGCAAAGTATTTAATTTGGCAACATATTTTCACAATTTCTTTTTTAAGGCTTTTATAATAACATCCGCTAACGCGTCTGTAAAAATTGGGGAGTCGTTAAGTCCATGCATAACAACATAATTCTTAATTCCCGCCTTCTCTGCATTATGTCTGTATTCTATATCAAGTTCGTATAATGTTTCAAGATGATCGGACACAAAACTGATGGGAATAACAAGAAGGTTTTTTACTCCCCCGGCGGCAAGTTCTTCAATTTTTGCCGATGTTGAAGGCTCAAGCCATTTAACGGGTCCGACTTTGCTCTGGAAGCATTCATCAAATTTATGCGAATAGTTCCTCTGCTTCATAACCAGATTTATAGTCTTTTTTATCTGCCAGCTGTAGGGGTCGCCTTTTTTTACATAACTTACAGGAGTGCCGTGCGCGCTGAATAACAACCGGACATCGGCTCTTTCATTTTCCGGGAATTTCAGCAAGGCTTCATCAATCCTTTGGTTTATTGCACTGGCGTAAATTTCGTTGTCAAAATAGCTTTCAATAAAACGAATTTTGTTTATATCTCCCTTATAGTGTCTTTTCCATTCGTTATACGAAGACCCCGTAGTGGAAATTGAATAATGAGGATAAAGGGGGAGAAGAATTATTTCGTCGAACTGCTCGGCTTCCATGTCCTTAACCGTTTCGTTGGTAAGAGGGCTCCAGTATCGCATGGCAATAAACACTTTGGCGTTAAACGATAATTCCGCTAATTTATTTTGAAGCATACTTGCCTGCAATTCCGTCCAGCAATTGAGAGGGGAACTGCCTCCTATCAGTTCGTATTCCTTAATTATTTTTGGCGCGCGTTTTTTGGCAATATATTTTGAAAGATATTTCTGAAAAGGGAGATGAAAAATATCCTTATCGTTAAACAAATTAGCCAAAAACGGTTCAACGGCCTCAAGCGAATTGGGGCCGCCAAGATTAAAAAGCGCTACTCCTGTTTTTTGCATATAAACAAACCAAATCCTTGTTGTAATTTAATAAAACCAAGCATATAATAACAAAATAGAAGCGCACAAATTAAACAGTACGGGAGTATTTACCTGAATCTTCTTTACGTTCAATATATCCGTCAAAATTCATAGCAACATTACGTATTAAAAGTTTTCCCATTTGAGTAACGGATATTTTATCATCTTCAATAATTACAAGGTTATCGTCGCACATTTCCTTCAATCCGGAAATGCCTCTTTTAAAATAATTTCTGAAATCTATATTAAACTCTTTTTCAATTGCGGGTATATTAATTTCAAAATCGCACATTAGGCGCATAATTACTTTACCGCGCAGTACATCATCTTCATTAAGATAGTAGCCTCTTGTAACAGGCAGTATTTCGTTATCGAGCGCGGTATAGTATTCTTTTTCGGTTTTATAGTTTTGAGAAAACGAGCGTGGCAGCTGACTTATTGCGGTTATGCCCATTCCGTAAAGATCGGTGCCGGCGTTTGTGCTGTACCCCTGAAAGTTTCTGTACAGTTTCTTTTCGCGCAAAGCAACGGCAAGTTCGTCATCCGGTTTTGCAAAGTGGTCCATTCCAATAAACACATAACCCGCCGATGTAAGTTTTTCGATTGTGTTTTTTAGCATTAACAATTTTTCTTCCGGCGTTGGCAAATCCTCCGCGTGTATAAGCGCCATGTGTTTTTTCAGCCAGGGAACATGAGCAAAGTTAAACACGGCAATTCTATCGGGGGAAATGTCTATAACCCTGTCAACAGTATCGGCAAACGAGTCCTGCGTTTGAAAAGGCAATCCGTAAATCAAATCGAGATTATAACTGTGAAACCCGAGCTGTTTAATCCACTCAACAGTCTGCCTTGTTATTTCTTCCGGCTGTATTCTGTTAACGGCCTTCTGGACTTTTTCGTTAAAATCCTGCACGCCCATGCTTATCCGGTTAAAGCCGCCATCGCGCAATGCGGCAAGATGCTTTTTTGTAAGCTCGCGAGGATCAATTTCGCAGCTGATTTCCGAACTGGGATCAACATTAAAATTTAGTTTTATATACCCGATGAGGTCTGCTATTTCATCGGGCGAAAGATGCGTCGGCGTTCCGCCGCCCCAATGGAGCTGTGTTACTTTTCTTTCGGGCAGGATGTAAGTGCGCAGTAAATCCATTTCCTTTTTCAGATAGCCAATATATTCCTTTATTCTCTCGCGGTTGCGCGTAACAATCATATTGCATCCGCAAAAATAGCAGAGGGAATCGCAATAGGGAATATGGAAATAAAGCGAAAGAGGTGGAAGCGAACTTCCGTAATTTGTTTTGGTTATTTCATCAAGATACTTTTCGTGGTTAAAGTTTTCGTTGAAATGCGGAGCCGTTGGGTAGCTTGTGTACCTTGGGCCGGGCTTATCGTATTTCTTAATTTTTTCTATATCAATTTCAAACATAATAATTTCCTTTTTACAACCGCGTGTTTATTTGCGGTGATATATTCTGCTTTCTTCCTTTACAATATGAACAAGCGCCTTTACCTTTTCGGGGTTTATGTCGGGTAAAATACCATGGCCCAGATTGAAGATATGTCCCGCGCCTTTGCCATAAGACTCCAGCACCGCTTTTACCCGGTTGCGTATAACTTCTTCATCGGCATATAAAACGCACGGATCAAGGTTTCCCTGCAAAGCGACTTTATCTTTAAACTGTTTGCGGAGTTTTTTCAGATCCATGGTCCAGTCAAAGCCAAGCACATTGGCGCCGCACTTTACAACATGGCGCAGTTTATAATGTACCCCTTTTGAATAAAGAATGACCGGGCGCTCGCGGCGGTTGATTTTTGAAATTGTTCTTTCAATAGGCCGCAGAGAAAACTCCTTATAATCGTTGGGGGAAAGAATGCCTCCCCAGGTATCAAAAATCTGAACGGCGTCTGCGCCGGCTTCAATCTGCGCGCTAAGGAAATCAGCCGCGGCATCGGAGAGCAAATCGAGTATTTTATGCGCAAGAGCGGGATTATTAAAAATTAGAGATTTAACCATTGAAAAATTTTTACTGCTTTTCCCTTCAATCATGTATGTAAGCAGGGTCCATGGCGATCCGCAAAAACCTATCAGCGGCGCTTTGCCGTCCAGCTCTTTTTTAGTAAGAGAAATTGCGTCCAGCACATATTTTAAATCGCTTTCGGGATCAGGAATTTTAAGATTCTCCGCGTCCTCATAAGATTTAACCGGGTTAAGAAAAACCGGGCCTTTGCCTTCGTGCATTTCAAGCTTTAACCCCATGGCTTCCGGCAGAACGAGGATATCCGAAAATATAATTGCGGCGTCAACGCCAATTATATCCACCGGTTGTATAGTAACTTCGGCAGCGAGTTCGGGAGTTTTGCACATGGTAAGGAAATCGTACTTATCCCTAACGGCTCTGTACTCCGGCAGGTATCTGCCCGCCTGGCGCATAATCCAAACGGGAGTTCTGTTAACGGGCTGCATTTTGCAGGCTTTTATAAACAAATCGTTTTTCAGTTTACCCAATTAAATGCTCCATATATTTAATAATGGCAGTTTCCAATCCGTCCATTGTCTGTTCAGCTGGAAGAATATTGACTTTTACTCCGGTTTCTTCAATAGCGGCGGCTGTGGTTTTGCCTATTGCCGCAATAATTTTGCCCCGAAAGTAGGCTGCCGAATCAGAAACCTGCATAAGAGAAACAAAATTACTAAATGCCGAAGGAGATGTAAAAGCCGCTACATCAAAACCGGAAGTTGCAATAATATCCGTATATGGTTTTGCAATATCCGGGGAAGGAGCTTTTGTATTATAAACATCGGCAGTTAAAACTTTTGCGCCTTGTTGTTCCAGTCCCAGCACAAGCTCGTTGCGCGCTATTGCCGAACGGGGAATAAAAAACACAGCTCCTTGTACATTATAATTTTTAACGGATTCCAGAATTCCCGCCGCGCTGAACTCCTGTGGTATAATATCAACGCTTATGTTTTCTTTTTTACAGGCCCCGGCTGTCTTTTTACCTATAGCAACCACTTTGCATTTGGTAAAATCAATTTGACTGTTTGTTTTTACCAGACGCTCCGCTGTTTTATTAACCGCGTTAGCGGAGGTAAAAACAATAAAATCAAAATCGCGTCTTTCTGTTATGGTATCGAACTCAGCCCAGGAATCGGGTTCGCAAATAATAATTGCGGGGAAGTCTATTACCTCCGCACCCGCGGTTTTAAGCGCGGAGGGCCGGTTAACGGATCGTTCAGCCGATTGCGCAATTAATACGCGTTTGCCCTTCAGTGTTAGTTTATCCGGAACATCCACAATGTTACCTGATAGCCCATTCTTTGTTTTGCAGTACTTTACCGCTTGAAGAACTTATTATAACTTCTCTTCCTTTTTCCTTAAAGCCGGAATCGGCGGTTCCTTTTTCGTATGTACTGATAATAACCCATGTATATGTTTTAAAATTATCGCTCCATACAAACATTTTACGCCAATCCTTTATTCCGGGTTCAAGTCCCGCGGCTTTGGCTATTTCGGCGGCTTTTACTCCATCTATTGCAAATGAACATTCGGCCGGGTTTTCAACACAATCGGGCAGGCCGCTTACGCTTTTATCCGTTAACGCGTTGCCAGCGGTATCGGTATAAAACTGTATGAGCCCGTCAACAAACGGTTTTTCGGGAATTTGCAACTTATATGCAAAACTATAACCCGATTGGTTTTGTGCGGAATTATGCATATCGAGCGTAACATATTTATCAAAAAAATCCTTTGATGTTTTGCTTATAATAAAGCTGTCGGCATTTTTTATAATGTCCGGTCGTATGACAATTTCGTTGTTTTTAGAACAACCGCAGGAACATGAAAATGAAATTAACGCGAGTATTAATACCGCGCATAAAAGGCCAAATGTTTTTATAATTTTTAACATAAATTGATATTTTTATAAATTTCGTCAAGTACTTCTTTAGCGCCCGCCTTAAGCAGGTCTTTTGCAAGGGCTGTTCCAAGTTTTTGCGGCGCCTGTTTGCTGCCTCTTACTTTTTTTCTGAAAGTAACTGAGCCGTCAACAGAACCCACAAGCCCGTCAAGATATAATCCGTTTGGTCTAACTTCCGCATAAGCGCCAATAGGAACCTGGCAGCCGCCCTCAAGCTTATTAAGTAATGCCCGCTCCGCGAGCACCGCGGTATAAGTATCCTGGTGATGAATAACCTGTAACATATCATCAACATAGTCATTCCCGGCATTAATTTCAATTGCCAACGCGCCTTGACCAACGGCCGGCAGCATTTCGTTTACATCTATATAAGATGATATGTATTTCTTCAGATTAAGCCTTTCAACGCCCGCGCGCGCAAGAATAACCGCCGTCCAATCCGATTTTAAAAACTTTTCAATTCTTGAAGGCACATTACCACGCAGCTCAACCACTTTAATATCAGGGCGCAAATGCAATAGCTGGCATTTTCTGCGCAGCGAACCCGTAGCGACTGTACAATTATCTGGGAGAGTGGAGATAGTAACTCCTTTTTTACGTCCTATCAGAACGTCTTCAACCGCATGGCGTTTTGTAACAGCCGAAAGCTTCAGACCCTGTGGAATTACAGTAGGCAAATCCTTCAGACTATGGACCGCAATATCAATTCTCTTTTCAAGCAGTTCAACTTCCAGCTCTTTTGTGAACAGGCCTTTATCGCCAATTTTGGATAATGCGGAGTTAAGAATTTTATCTCCCTTTGTTTTAATAATCTTAATTTCAACCGCTATCGACTTGTTCTTTTTTTCGAGTTCTTTTTTTACATAGTTCGCCTGCCAAAGAGCAAGATCGCTGCCACGCGAGCCAATAGTAATTTTAGTTTTCATTATGTTTTGTTTCCGTATTGTCGTCAATTCCAAACAGCTCCCTTAAAACGCCTGTTTTAATAATAGCGTCATTAGTGTTCATTCCGTTTTCGGCAAATTTCCTAAGTTCAATTGTAGGATGATGAAGTATTTTATTGATTATCCTTTTGGTAATAATCTCCAGCTTTTCGCGGTCTTCTTCGCTAAAACGGTTAATTTGTTTGCTTACTTCTTCTTCCCTTATTTCCTCAAAATAGTCGCGCAGGTTTTTTATGGTTGGCGCAATTTCAAGCGAATTGTACCATGCGAAGAAACCTACAAGCTCCTCCATAATAATTTTCTGCACTTTGGGAATTTCCTCCCTTCTTTTGCGCATGTTCTGTTCAACAATAATATTAAGAGAATCTATATCGTTATAAAAAACGTTGTCAATTTCGCGCGTAGCCGGGTCAATATCTCTTGGTACGGCAATATCCATAAGGACTGTTGCCGCGTAATTTCTCTTTTTCATGACGCTTTTAATGTCATTTTTATTTATCAGCAAATCGGGAGAGCTTGTTGCGCTGATAATTATGTCGAACTCGTGCAGGGATTCCTTAAATTGCGTAAAAGGTATTATTCCTGCATGAAGGGTTTCGGTAAGGCGTTCAGCTTTGGCAATAGTTCTGTTAGTAATTGTAAGTTTTCCAATGCCTTTATCGGCAAGATGTTTTGCCGCAATTTCACCGGTTTCGCCAAGTCCTATAACCAAAGCCGATTTTTTATTAAGGCTGGCAAAAATCTTTTCGATAAGCTGAACGGCGGCATAACTAACAGTTATGGCTCCATCGCTAATTTCGGTTTCAGTTTTGGCGCGTTTGCCTACTTTGCTTGCCGCGTCAAAAACCCGGCGCATCAAAAAACCGGCAAAGTTATGGTCTTCCGAAAACTGGAAGGCTTCTTTGGCCTGGCCGAGAATCTGGTTATCGCCAACAAGCATTGAGTCTATACCGGAAGCAACCTTGAATAAATGATTGACCGCGCTGCACGAAAAATACTTCTGGAAATGAGACGATGTAATATTAAAGCCGGGCTTAATGCCAATAAGAAAATTTTCAAGGTCGGTATAAGAAGTTTTTATATCTTTTGGTATTCCGTAAATTTCCGTTCGGTTACAGGTGGATAAAACAAGTCCCTCATCAAAAAGGGAGTTCTTTAACCCCTTGATGCAGTCAATTGTTTCCTCTTTACTAAGGTGTAAAGCCTCTCTCAACTCAACCGGCGCCGTATGATGATTTATGGATACCGCTAATAAATTCATTAACAAAACTTAAATTATAAATAAAACCTAATAATAAAACCTTCTCAATAAAACGAGTGAAAGCTCTTTGCCAAAAAATTAGAAACAAAAGTGGAAGATATGGCAATAACAAAACCTATAATTGAAAAAACAACCACTCTTTTGCCGTGCCATCCGCCAAGCGCCTTGCTAAGTATGCCTATACCGTATAATAGCCATACAAGAGCCGTTCCTATAAGTTTCGGATCGTATACCGAATACTCAACAAACGCTTTTGGCAGCCAAATAATTCCTATTGTTATTGCACAGCTAAGGCACACAAAGCCAATAATGGCCGCATAAAAACTAAGCTGTTCTAATTTTTCCAGATTGGGAAGCTGTTCGAAAATTAATCCGAATCTATTAAGTTTTAACTCTTTGTACAACAGAAGATATAAAAACCCGTAAATTGCCGAAAGAGTAATACCCGAGTAACCGATTAACGCGCTGAAAACATGCGAACCAAGCAGTCCGCTTTTAAGAACTTCCTTTTCAGTAAAAGAATCCTGTATGAATATTGAAGATATTGTTTGAAAAATCAGTGAAATTGCTATAATAAACAAACCCGTTCCGCGTATATCCGTCATAAGCTCAAGCACGAAATAAGAAAGGCTTATGCAGAAGGCGAGAACGGTGAATATTTCGAATACGTTTGTAATTGGCGGATGTTCCAACGCTGTTGTTCTTGTTAAAAGATAGAATGTATGCAACAGCAACGTCAAAAAAAGGAAAACCCTTTTTGAGTTTGTAAACTTTTTCGTCCTTTTTATAAAATCGTAAAGATATATGCCTATTGTAATCCAGTACAATAAAGGAATTACCCAATTGAATATATGTACGGTCGAAAGCATTAAAAATCCTTTTGCAAAACTAAATTTAAAATATAGAAATATCTTAGAGATAACAAATACAAAAAACCGGATAATGTAGCTTTATCTAAAGGCGCTATAATAATTAAATTATTCCTCTTCTCGGTATAATGTTTACTTAATAGATTGTAAATTAATTTCAAAATAAAATCTGCCACTTATAGTTGATACTATATTATATTACAGGTGTTATTAAGGAGGTTTATTCATTGACGGTTGATATGGTTGCAAAAGTAAACCCGGTTTATTTGTGATTATAATAATATTGTAATTATGTATATGTTTTTTAAGAAACTTTGTTAAATTTGCATTTGTGGAAATTGTCATGACTCTTTTTTGAATAGATCAGTCAGAATTAATTTTCTGAACTTTTAAGTTAATTATCTGTTTTATATAAGAAGCGGATGAGTTTTAAGAAAAATACTAAGTACCAGTTAACCAAACATTACCGTAAATAAAAAAATGAAAGCTATCGATTTATCATATTACATTGTAAAAAACGCCGAAAAGTTTTCTCCGGAAGGGATTACTCCGCTAAAACTACAAAAATTGATATACTATGTATATGTTTGGGGTATTGTGGCTGGTAAAAAAGTAATTGAAGACAATTTTGAAAAATGGCCTTATGGCCCGGTCAATCGGCAAGTTTATAGCAAATATAAAAACTATGGCAAAGAAAAAATTATGCCTGATAACAGTTCAGACATAATATTGGATGGGGCCGAAAAAAAGTTTGTAGATTTTATTCTATCGAATTATGCAAAGTTTGATGCTGTAACTCTTTCTGCAATGACGCACAAAGAATCCCCCTGGCAAAACACAGAAACTAACTCTGTTATTGACGAAACATTAATTAAAAATTTCTATTCCAAATTGAATTTTGCAAAGAACTTTCTTCCGGAGACAAAAAAATATTTTTATGCTGTTGAAACAGATTTGCACGCCTGTTATTCCTTTGATGTGGTAAATGATTCGGAAAAATCATTCTGTTTTGGTTCTTACAACGAATACCTCGAACTTGAAGAAAAAAACAAAAGAGATTTTGAAAATGGGATCGACAGTTTTTTCAGAAACTGATTCCGAGCTAAAATACTTGGGTGAGTTGATAGCTGATTTCCCCTGCGAAAAAATTCCTGACGTTACTTATGCCAATAAGCTACTTAAAACAAGGTATGAGCAATTGGATTTAAAAATTCCTGTTTTTATAAATGAAATACTGCATAACAAAAACTTAATAGATAAAATAAATTCCATCAATACAACGTTATCGCTAAATAATGAAAAACTTCCGGTTATTTTCTATTCTCTAATGTTGTTTTTTCACAGCTATTTGTTTGATAAAATTCTTAATAATGCTGGTAAATTCAGGGATCTGAAAGACCCGAATGGAGGGAAGATAGGATTTGGAGGACCGGATAATAGAATTGCCGGGAACTTTAGATATAGTGGTATTGCTTGTAACAAAATAGAAGAAGAATTAAACTCGTGTTTTTTAAATCTAATAGATAAGCCACAGGATCCGGTTTATTGTTCAATGGAGTTTTATAGAAGATTTGTAAAAATTCACCCGTTTTATGATGCAAACGGAAGAATTGGCCGTCTAATTGTATCTTTGTATTGTCGTTATCATGGATATTACATTAAATGGATGGAGATAGATGAAAAGGGGAATAAGACCAAGTTCATTAAGATGTTGAATGAATGCCATAAAAGAGAAAACCAAGAAGTTTATATCTTGTATCTCCAGCGTTTAGTGGATTACATGAAAAAATTTGTTGTTGAGATAAAGAATTTGACGGATATGATATGAAATTAGAAGCTTAAATCTGGCAACAGTATAATTGCTATTAATAACCTTTAACGGAGGTATATATGCAGTTTAACGGAAGCGCGGAACCTTTGACAAAAAACGGACTGGAAAAAACCAAAAAGTTGTTGAATGCCGGGGACGCGGAAATATGGGCGGCGCTTACGGTAGAAACCCGCGGTTGCGGCTTTTTACCGGATAAAAGACCCTATATCTTGTTCGAGAGGCATATCTTTAGCAAATATACCCAGCATGTTTACGACAAGAAATATCCCGATATAAGCAATCCTGTTGCCGGCGGTTACGGTGAGGGAGGAGAAAACCAATATCTACGGCTTGAGAAGGCGGTTCAATTAGATAAAACCGCGGCGCTTAAAAGCGCTTCGTGGGGTATTGGACAGGTTATGGGTTTTAATGCCGAGCAGTGCGGTTATAAAAATGTTGAAAGTATGGTAAATGCCATGTGTAAATCGGAAAGTGAACAGTTGCTTGCATGTGCAAAGGAGATAATTCCTTTTGCCGTATACTTGCGCGGCCACAGGTGGGATAAATTCGCGTTCAGGTACAATGGCCCCGAATATGCCAAAAACAATTATGACGCGAGACTTGCCGCCGCATATAAAAAGTTTTCTGGCGGATTATTGCCCGACCTGGATTTAAGGGCAGCGCAGGTGTATTTGTCTTATCTTGGCTACAATCCCGGCCCAATTGATGGAGTGATGGGAAGGTTTACGCGCGCCGCTATCAATGAATTTCAACAAAAAAACGGATTGCCGTTAACCGATTCCATAAATTCAAAAACGCTTGCGTTGTTAAAACAAATCAGTGGCGCAGGCTATCAGCCTGCGGATAATTAAATTTTATTGTTTGATTTTATAAAAGCTGATAAAGCCAGTTTATGCCATCGGGCCATTCTTAATTACATGAGTTCCGCCGCTTATGTGCGTAATTTTAACGGGCGGAGCTATACCGAAATTTTCCGTATATACCGATTCAAGGATTTTAAGTGAAGGTTCCAGGTCTTCATTTTCAATAAGGCAAACGGAGCCGCTTCCGCCATACAGAATTTTACTTCCAATTATCTCAGGATTCTTTTTAGCCGTTTCTACTATGAAACCCGCTTTGCTATCCGGTAACCGCATATATTTTTTTATATCGGAATTTTCCAAATACATCAAACCGCCGAATTTTTTCAGATTATGCACTTCAAGCGCTTCGCAGGCCTGACCAACGCGTTCAATTTCCTTAATTACATACAGGCATTGGTCAAATATCTGCTCTTGCAGTTCGCTTTGATACTTTTGCAGTATGCCTGTATTTGCATCTCGTAAAGATTTTATTGAACTGTTCACAGCTCTTATTATTTGTACACCCTCCGCACAATTATTATAAAGCTGTCGCCGCATTGAGACATAATTGGCATTATCTTCATTTGTGCCGAAAAGAGCGATATTAATATGATCATATAAATACGGGAAGGCTTTTCCTGCCGGAAGAGAAGTATCGGCAAGGAGTATTGTTCCTTTCTCCGCAAATAAACTGGCGTATATTTCGGAAGCGGGAATGTATAGCGGAATTTCTTTGCAGGCTTCGGTAACTATGTTAAAAAGTTTTTTCTTATCAATATTTAATTCGCATAATTCATTTAATAAAAAAGCCAGTCCGGCCGCCCAGCATGTATATATTCCTGCAACTTCGGCAAATTCTGTCTTATGAATATAAACATTTACCCCGTTTACGCTAAATCCGGATTTTAACAAAGCGTTTATAACGGCTTTTGCAACCGTCTGCAAGGGCTTGCCATCAGGAGCGGCATCGCAAGTATCAAACCCGAAAGAAGAATCGGTTATATTTCCCTTAAACATAAATTTATTATCCCCGCGTGGGGAAGCGGCTATGAACAATCCTTCTTCAATTGGAAAACCGAGAAAGTAACCGCCCAGATCATCGGTCATTTCTCCCAAAAGCGTAATGCAGGCGGGCGAAAACACAATCAGAGGCGCGCCTGAAAAGTGAGAATTAAATATTTTTTCTGTTTCTGTTATATCTGTCATAAGCAGGGTTTAAAAATAAAACTCCGCATAGGCAGTTTGCTTATGCGGAGCAATAAAAATTATTTAACAAGCGTAAGGCGCATACAGTCAATTAATGCGGAATTTGTTTCAATATTCATGTTGTTGTTTGTACTGCGGAACTCAAGTGTAAAAATGTTTTTACCTTTTTTCAATTTAACAAAAACGGGATTACTATAGCCCCATTTATCCCAGCTGTTTTCGCCTTTCTGAGGCATTACAATTGGGCCAATGTCTTTTTTATCGTGCACAAGAGTCCTTATAGCGCATTTGTTATCGGTTGTAATTGGTCCGTTTCCGTTTGAATATCTAATATCAATTTTATAAACGCCGCTGACTTTTACATCGGTTTCAAAATAAGGAGGTATCTTTTCTCCTTTTTGCGTCATTATATAGCCCGAGCCATAATAACCGGGGAATATGTTCTGCACCTGCCGCGACTTCGCTTCCGCTTGAATAATTATACTGTTTTGTTCGGCGTTGAATACAAGCGGTTCGCTAAGGAAGGAAGCGTAGCCGTATTTATCTACCGCGGCAATCTGATATTCGGTATAGTCTTTGGATTTTTCCAGAACATAGTAAAGCTCCTGCGTTTCGGCAACTTTAACACCGTTTTTATATATAATATATTTCTCGGCTCTGTCTGTTTTATTCCATTTTAAAATTCGCTTATCGAATTTTAATTCGGGAGTTTCCGGAGCAAAGGCGTTTTCAACAAGGTTTATTTTACTTTTTACTGCCGGTTTGTTTTTCATCAGTATTTCAACGGAATGATTACCCTGCGAAATTGAGCCGGGGACTTTTGCATCCGGCAAAACCTTTCCGTCCAGAGTAATAATGTCAATTTCGTTTCCTGTTCCTTTTATTGAAATATCGAGAGTCGCGTTTCGGTATTTAAAATTCTTTAATGTCATATCTCCTTCGTATGCTTCGGGAATGCAGGGAGCAAAAACAAGTCCGTCACTATCGAACTCCATGCCGAAGAAAATTCTGAAAGTAGTTGAAAGCTCGCCGGCTACGCTCCATAATTGGCGGTTTGAGTTAATTTCAGTCCCAAAATAATCGCCTGTAGAAGCCACAAAATTTTCTTTATTTGTAAGGAATAATGCGGAAGCCCTGTAAATGGAAGCAATGGCATTCTCTGTTGATTTCATATTGCCGGCATGTGCTGACGCGAGTCCCCAGAACGCTTCCACAAAAGGCCAGACGGAATTATTATGGTAAGCGGGCAGGTTGGGAGTATTGGGGAATACAACGGGCGCTCCAAAATTAATTACCGGCACGTTTTCAATTATTTTTTTCTGCCGATCGGGGGAAGCAATATCAAACAATACCGCAAGCGCTTCTCCCAAAGCTTCGGAACGGGGAGAAAGGACTGGAGACGTTCTGCCGTAAAGGTACTGGCCGTAATAACCCTTGTCTTCCATCCAGAAATACCTGTTGATGCTTTCCTTCAAAGCTTCAGAAATTACCATGAATTTTTCTGCCGGCTGGTTAAGCTCTTTTGCCATTTTAGCCAGAATTACAAATGTTTCGTAATGAACCGCGTTTGTGCCAAGACATGCGGAGCTGTATATGTCAACCGGGTCTGCCCAACGCGGATATGTTTGTTCTCGCCAGTCAAGGAAAGATGACTCGCCGTGGAAGAGTCCCGTTTTGGCTGATCTGACGGTTTTCAAATCATCGTTGGAAGAGTTTTGTATAATTTCAAAACTTTGCTGAAGCCAATCTTTATCGCCGGTAACCGCGTAAATTTCCCAGGCGGCAAGCGCCCAAACCATTCTATCGGATGAAACCGGCCATGAACCGCCTGTTCCGGTATCCTGTATAATTCTTTTATTTTTTACTTTGGCCATCAGACTTGCTTTACATACATCGGGGGATATAATTGCAAGAGAAAGGTAAGTGGAGTAGGAGACGTCTCTTGTCCAAACGCCGGTCCATTGCTCGCCGGCCATAAAAGCGCCGTCTGTTCGTACATTCTGCAGCATTTCTTCAAGAGCTCTGTTGTAAAGAGCGTCAACAATTGGATAGGCTGTTTGCAGTTTGGGCAGAAACGATATGTCTTTAGTAAGAGTCCAGCTTTTTTCCGCTTTCCCTTCTTCGGGGGAGTATTCTTTTTTAAAGTGCAGTGTAATTTCGTAAATGCCGCTGTTGTTTTTGTCTTTAAGCATAAAAACGGAATCGGCGGCCAAAGAAGAAAAATTCCATGAAAGGGGATACCCGTTTCCGGCAATATAAACTCCCTTGAAGTCGGATTTCGAAATCAATTTTCCATCAAATGTGGTATAAGAGCCGGTAGTCTGTAAATCGTCAAGAACCTTTCGCATATCAAGGCGTATTGTATAATCAACATCCTCTGTAAGAAAATCTCCCAACCCATCCGGGGCGGGTTTATACTGATCCGGCTGCCCAAACTCTATAATTGGGGAAACTCCTTTACCGCCGGAGCCGGTTATTCTTATTAAATGGTTTTGGCCAACGCCTCTCTCGTTATCCAGTCCGTTAATACTGAATTTGATTTCAATGTTTCTTTTGGCGGGAATTTTAAAATTGCTTTTGTAATTGGATAGTAGTTCTCTATCCGATTTTGCAAAAGCGCTGAAATTACCCTGTTTTATTCTGTCTTTTGTAATTGCATAATCATCGCTGTTATATAATAATTTCTGGGCGTTTAAATAAGGCGCTATTTGCAAAAGAATGAATAACCCAACTAAATACTTCATTAAAATGCCTCCGAATATGTTCCAAACAACAATTTTTCCAATTTATAAGTTAGTGATTTTATTTTAAAAAGCATAATCCGGCTTATTGCGTACTCTTTTTTGAATATAAAACCGAATTTATTGATTTATTAAGTTGGGGATAAACAATGAAAGCAATAAAAAAAGCCCCGTTTTTAAGCGGGGCCATAGAAATTAGGTATAGAGTAATTTATTGTATAATATTGCTTATACAAGTCCCTGGTCAAGCATCGCGTCTGCAACTTTAAGGAAACCGGCTATATTGGCGCCGTTTACGTAGTTGCCGGGAGTACCAAACCTTTCGGCAGTAGTAAGGCAGGTATCGTGAATGCTCTTCATAATCTGTTGCAACCTGTGGTCAACTTCTTCTTTAGGCCAGGGCAGACGCATACTGTTCTGGCTCATTTCAAGCCCCGAAGTTGCAACACCGCCGGCATTGGAAGCCTTACCCGGCGAATAAAGAATTTTAGCTTCTTCAAAATATTTAAAACCTTCAATAGTAGTAGGCATGTTGGCGCCTTCGCAAACGCATTTACAGCCGTTTTTGACAAGTTCTTTAGCGTCTTCAATTCCAAGTTCATTTTGAGTAGCGCAGGGGATGGCAACATCAACCTTAACTCCCCATGGGCGTTTGCCGGGGAAGAAATCAACTTTAAACTCTTTGGCATAATCCTCAACCGCGTCTTTTGCGCTGGCTCTTAATTTAAGCATATAGTCAATTTTTTCTCCTTTAATGCCGTCTTTATCGTAGATAAATCCGTCCGGGCCGGAAAGTGTAACAACTTTTCCGCCAAGTTGGGTTACTTTCTGAACTGCGCCCCATGCAACATTTCCAAAACCGGAAACAGCCACTGTTTTTCCTTCAAGCGCTTCGCCTTTTGTCTTAAGCATTTCCTGCGTAAAGTAAACAACGCCGTAACCTGTAGCTTCAGGACGAACAAGAGAGCCGCCCCAGTTTAGGCCTTTGCCGGTAAGTACGCCGGTAAATTCGTTTTTCAATCTCTTATACTGACCGAAAAGGTAGCCAATTTCACGTCCGCCAACTCCAATATCGCCGGCCGGAACATCGGTATCAGCGCCAATATGACGGAACAGCTCGCTCATAAAACTCTGGCAGAAACGCATAACTTCGTTGTCGCTTTTGCCTTTAGGGTCAAAATCGGATCCGCCTTTACCGCCCCCCATTGGGAGAGTGGTAAGACTGTTTTTAAAAATCTGTTCGAATCCTAAAAATTTTAATATGCCCAGATTAACGGAGGGGTGAAATCTCAACCCGCCTTTATATGGGCCAATAGCGGAATTAAATTCAATCCTGAAACCTCTGTTGATGTGAATCTCGCCCTGGTCATCCATCCATGGTACTCTGAACAAAATGACTCTTTCGGGCTCTACTATTCTTTCAAGAATTTTTGCCGCCCGGTATTCGGGGTGACGCTCGAGAACTACGTCTATAGATTCTGTGAATTCTTCTACTGCCTGATGAAATTCAGGCTCGGCAGGATTTTTTGCCTTAACTTCGGCTACAAGTTTCTTAATGTACTCAGACATAAAAACCTCTTTATGATATATATGGAATACTTCCAATAAAAATTATTAACTCCGGCCGGATAACCTAAAAACCCGACCGATAAAAATCATTACTTTTAAATTACGCCTATTTACTTTAAAAGAAACTACTTTTTAATCTTTTTTTACGTCCAAAAGCCTGTAAACAGGGGCTCAAAAGCATATTGCCGGTTTTGCTAAAATTCGGTTTTGCGCGCTTTATGCCTTTAAAGAAAAGGGAAAGCCGCCGGGGAGCTTAAAAAAAACAGGAAAAGCTTTTTTATTTTTTAAGATTTGCTGGACTGTGGCAGCCGCTTTATTTTTAATAATTTTTTATGGGAAAATAAATACGGTTTGTTTAAAACACAGAAGCAGGCCAGTGACCTGCTTCAATAAATTTGACTAAAAATAATTATGCGCAGACAGGATTGTCCCGCACAGACAGGATTGTTCCGCACAGACAGGATTGTCTGTGCTACGTTAAACGTTGAATAAAAAGTTCATCATGTCGCCATCCTGAACAATGTATTCTTTTCCTTCAACGCGCATAACGCCGGCTTGTTTACAGGCGGCTTCGGAACCGAGTCGCACAAAATCGGCATAGCTTATAACTTCCGCGCGTATAAAACCTTTTTCAAAATCGGTATGAATTACCGAGGCGGCCTGCGGAGCGCGCCAGCCTTCGTGTATTGTCCACGCGCGTACTTCTTTTGGGCCAGCGGTCAGATAGCTTATTAAGCCTAACGCTTTAAAACCTTTTTTTATGATTTGTTCGAGACCGCTTTGTTCCACGCCGTAGGAAGCAAGAAACTCAACCCGTTCGCTGTCATCAAGTCCAACAAGCTCTTCTTCCACTTTAGCGGAAATTTTTATTACTTCGCATTTCTTTTTAGCCGCGTATTCGGCAACCTGTTTTACATAATCGTTATCTTCCGAAAGTCCGCCCTCATCAACATTGGCAACATAAATAACTTCCTTTGCGGTTATAAGTCCCAGTTCCTTATCAATTTGTTTAATGCTATCCTTCTCAATATCGGGATAGGAAGAAGCGGCGTTTCCGGCATCGAGATGTTTCAATAAAAGTTCGGCGTCATCGCACAGGGCTTTGGCGGTTTTATCTCCCTTGGCGGCTTTTTGCAGGCGTTCAATTTTTTTTGTAAGAGTCTGAACATCCGCAAGAAGGAGTTCGGTTTCAATTACTTCAATATCCCTTAAAGGGTTGATACTTCCGTCAACATGAACAACATCGCTATCGTCAAAACAACGTACAACATGTAAAATAGCTTCGGTTTCCTTAATGTTAGCAAGAAACTGATTTCCAAGACCCTCGCCTTTACTCGCGCCTTTCACAAGTCCCGCAATATCAACAAAATCCACGGTTGAGTGAACAATCCTTTGAGGGTTGACAAGCTTTGCCAGCACCTCAAGGCGCTCATCCGGAACCGGAACAACGGCTTTGTTCGGTTCTATTGTACAAAAAGGGTAATTGGCCGCTTCGGCGTTTTGCGCTTTTGTTAAGGCGTTAAATAAGGTCGATTTTCCAACATTGGGCAAACCTACTATTCCAATACTCAATCCCATTAATAACTGCTCCTGATATATAATATTAAATTATTGATACCTTTAAAATAACACAATTATTTAATATAATTTAATTTATATTACGTAAAGATTTTGTACTGTTTTAAACTATGCCATAATAATGTAAATGAGCAATGCGTTAAAAAAAGGCACTATTTAAACAGAATTAATGTTCCTGTTATGTACCAGAAATATTCTACTCAAAAAAGGAAATAAATGAATATAGGGATTACGTGTTACCCCACTTACGGGGGAAGCGGCGTTGTGGCAACAGAACTTGGCAAGGCTCTTGCGTTAAAGGGGCATACAATTCACTTTATAAGTTATTCGTTACCGTTCCGGCTTAATAATTTTATAGACAACATAGTCTTTCACGAAGTTGAAATGAGCAGTTATCCTGTGTTTGAGTTTCCGCTTTACGGCGAGGCGCTTGCAAGCAAGATGGTTGAGGTTGTAAAGTACGAAAAACTCGATCTTCTGCATGTGCATTACGCAATACCGCACGCTACAAGCGCGTATCTTGCAAAACAGATGCTTAAAGGTATGGGGCAGGATATTAAATTCATTACAACACTGCATGGAACGGATATAACGCTTGCGGGGCTTGAGCCTTCGTTTCTGCCTCTTGTAAAATTCAGCATAGAACAGAGTGACGGCGTGACGGCGGTTTCAAGGTTTCTTAAGGAAAAAACCCTTACAAATTATAATATTGAAAAAGATATACGGGTTATGCCCAATTTTATAGATACCACGCTCTATAAACCGTGCGAAAAAGGTATTTGCAAAAAAAGAATTGCCCCAAACGGTGAAAGAATACTTGTACATACTTCCAATTTCAGAACGGTAAAAAGAGTCTCGGATACAATTAGAATACTGGAAAAAGTAAAGCAGGAAGTGCCGTGCAAGCTTCTGTTAATTGGAGACGGCCCCGACCGCTCCGAATGTGAACGCCTGAGCCGCGAACTGGGCCTGTACGATGATGTGAAGTTTTTAGGCAAACAGGAGGCCCTTGTTGATATACTTACTTCGGCCGATATTTTCCTTATGCCTTCCCAATCGGAAAGTTTCGGGCTTTCGGCTCTTGAAGCCATGGCGTGCGGGCTGCCGGTTGTCAGTTCCAGCGTTGGGGGATTGCCGGAGCTTGTTGCCCATAACGAATGCGGATATATTGCTGAAATTGGCGATATTGACCGCATGGCAAAATATGTCGTGCAGCTTTTAACCGATCAGAAAAGGTATAACCTGTTTTCGGAAAACGCCCGCAACAGAGCGGTGGAGAAATTTGAAATAAACAAAATTGTACCGGAGTATGAACGTTACTACGAGGAAGTTTTAAACAGTTAATTTATTTAAATTAAAAATAACTCCGCCCGGAATAATTAGCGTATGGGCGGAGCCGTGTGTATTAACTGAAGAGGCGTTTTAAATTTCTTTACTTTAAAAGAACAAGCTTTTTAGACAAACTGTAGGTTTGCCTTGAATTGCTCATTGTGGTGATTAAACGGTATAAGTAAGTGCCGCTTGCGAGATTTGCCGCATTCCACTTATAATTATATGTTCCCGCGTTAAGCTCTCCGTTTACAAGGGTAGCAATTTCCTTTCCTCTTATATCATATATTTTTAGCGTAACGTAACCGGATTCAGGCAACGTAAACGATATTGTTGTGGACGGATTGAACGGGTTTGGGTAATTCTGCGCCAGAGTAAACTGTTCCGGCGTTTCCGAGTTTTGTTGTTTAACCGCCGTTGTTCCCAAAGGGAGCAAATAACCGCCGCCTAAAAGCGTATATGTTTTGCCGCCAAGGTAGCTGTTTGCGGAATTGCCTGAAGTATAATATACATTGTAACCGTTACCTGTAATATTAGTTATTGCCGTGCCCGAAATTCCCGCCGTATTTACTATACTGCTTAAATACGAGTTGGCCGTTAAAACCCATGAGCTGGAAGCATCCATGGTCAGCGAAGTGGAGGACGCTTTGTTTGTTGTGTTTATATAACCTGTTAACGATGAACTGCTTTTTAATGTGCCGGTAAAAGTACTTAGACTGTCAATAACGATATTCCCTTTCAATGTTTGTCCGTTGGCTGTAAAAACAACAATACCGCCGTTTTTACCGGTATTGCCCCATCTGCTTGTAGCGGCCGCGTTAATCAATGTGCCGTTCGCGGCTGAAGTGGAGACCCCGCTGAGGCTAATAACCGCATCGGTATTTGTAACAAAAAAGAGAGGTCCTTCTTCCGATGTAAGAGATCCGTTAGTCATTGAAAACGTTGCAGTGCCTGTTGAAGCATCGCCTGACATGCTTTGAACAATTAACACTCCGCCGTAAGAACTTGAATTGCCTTTTAGTTTAACATTGGTTAAAGTTACAGTGTTTAAGCCTTCAATAACGGCTCCTTCCGAAGAAGTGGCTGAAATATCCGCGTCCGTTACTGTAATTTTACCTGTGGAATAAATACCGGGAGCATCCCTGCCTGTGGTTTGTACGGTGGCTCCGTTTAATGTAATTGTGCCGCTGCCTCTATCGGTTGCAATTGCGCCGGAGTTTGCGCCGGCAGTATAAAGCACAAGGTTCTTGGCGGTGATTGTGCCGCCTCCGCTGCACATGATAGCGTGCGCGTATTGTCCGGTACAATTAACTGTATCGCCAGACATTGATATTATGCCCGTGCCATAGGCAAATACTCCGTTTGCTCCCGTGCCGGTTGTAATAACCTTATTGCCGGTTGTGTTTATGGTTGCCTGTGTGTTTGCCAGGATACCGGCATTTAACCCGTAAAAACTACTGTTATCGGAAGAAGAAGTATTCCCCGTTGTTTTTACTGTACAATTAATAAGATTGAGAATACCGGAATTTGTCACCTTCACACCGGATTCATCCGTGCTGCTTGCGGTAAATGTTTCTCCGGTTTTTGTTACAGTCCCTCCGCTTTGAGTATACGATTGAGCGGGTACAATAATAGTAAATAATAAAACCATAATAGTTGTTATTATGAATCTTTCGGTTTGCTGTTTTATGGTTAACATTTTGCGCTCCTTTTATTTCTCTGTAAAGCTTTTGGGCTTTGCAGGCCTTTTCAAGTTAAAACTGCACTTATCTTTTTGCCCTCGCGCATATAATAAATTGCCAGATAGCCTAACTTAAAAGAGCATTACATTTTGTATTTACAGAACTCAATAACTTCTTTATTATTTAAGACGATTAAACCGGTTAAAACTTGCGCTGTATAAACTGGTTTTTATGAGATATAAAAGCGCGTGGAATGGAAGCTGTTAATATAAAAATAACCGTTTGTGTGAATTTAAAAATATGATAAATACAATTTGTGTCTATTCATCTGTTTTTTCTATATTGATTTCACAACTTGTTGAAAATAGTTTTTCGCGCATAATACAATAGGTTAATACATAAAAATAATGTAAAAAGTGCGCGTTACAGTGCATTGCAAATAAAATTTCTTTTAAATAAGTTACAATTCTATAATATAGATTGAGTTTCAGCCTGGTCTTACCTGTCATTGATAACAGACAAAATTAATAAATTAACCGAGGAGCGTTATGGATAGAAGAGAGTTTTTTAGACGTGGTATAGGAATGGGAGTTCTTGCCGGGGCGGCCGGTATGCTTGGAGATTATGATAAGCTTTTTGCGGCAACAAGGCTTATAGCTCCTTCACCTTATGATCTTGTGGCCGTTAAAGGCGGACGCCCGGATGTTATGTTTGATAAAGCGATAGCTTCGCTTGGCGGTATGAAAAAGTTTGTAAAAAAAGGACAAACTGTTCTTGTTAAGCCTAATATTGGCTGGGATGTTTCGCCCGAAAGAGCAGGAAATACAAATCCCATGCTTGTTCAGCAAATTATTAAACATTGCTATGCCGCTGGAGCTAAGGAAGTATTTGTTTTTGACCATACCTGCGATAACTGGATAAAGAGTTATAAAAACAGCGGAATTGAAAGCGCTGTAAAAGATGCCGGCGGTAAAATAGTTTCGGGGGACAGCGAAAAATACTACCAGGAGGTTAGCATACCTCACGGGAAAAAATTAAAGAACGCCAAAGTGCACGAGCTTTTACTGCAAAGTAATGTTTTTATAAACGTGCCTATCCTGAAACACCATAGTTCTTCCAAAATTACTGTGGGTATGAAGAACAATATGGGACTTGTATGGGACAGGGGTTACTGGCACAAAAACGATTTGCACCAGTGCATAGCGGACTTTGCCACTTACCGCAAACCGGACCTTACAATTGTTGACGCTTATACTGTTATGAAGAAAAACGGGCCGCGCGGCGTTTCAATGGAAGACCTTGAGACCATGAAATCGCTTCTTATTTCAACGGATGTTGTTGCCGCTGATGCTGCCGCGGCAAAATTGTTTGGCGCCGATCCCGCTTCTATAAATTATATTAAAATTGCCAACGATATGAAAATTGGCAGAATGAACCTTGAAAAATTGAAAATTAACAGGATAAAAGTATAAAAAATGAATCTTGCCGTTCTGAAAAAAATTCGTGTGGTTATTTCTATTTTGTTCTTTGTATCAATAGGAATTATTTTCTTGGATTACAGGAACCTTGTCCCGGCTCAGATTATTAACGCGGTATTGTTTCTTCAGTTTGTACCATCAATACTCAAGTTTCTGACGGTTTTCAGTCTGGTATCCGCGGGCGGTTTTTTTATTGTTTTGCTTTTAACTGTGTTGTTCGGCAGGGTGTATTGTTCAACAATATGCCCTCTTGGTACAATGCAGGATGTAATAATCTTTATTTCCAAAAAGCTGAAAATTAAAAAATTCTTCCGCTTCACAAACGAAAAGAAAATCAGCAGATACTCCATATTGGTGTTATGCCTCGCGTTTATACCTATAGGCGGATTGCTTCTTTTAAACCTGCTGGATCCGTACAGCAATTTTGGCAGAATTTGTACTAACCTTGTAAAACCGGGCGTTGTGTGGGCAAATAACGTTATTTCTGCAATCATGGAAAATTACCAAAACTATACTTTGTATCCCGTTGAACAGAAGGGAGTTGTTTTGGCCGTTCTTGTTGTGCCTGTTGTAATGCTTCTGCTTGCAGGTTGGTTTTCGCTTAAGTATGGAAGGCTTTATTGTAATTCCGTTTGTCCGGTGGGTACGCTGCTGGGGCTTGTATCAAAGTTTTCGTTATTCAAAATTGTCATAGAAGAAAACAGCTGTAAGGGATGCGGAAAGTGCGAACTTGCGTGCAAAAGCTCCTGCATAAACAAAAAGACGCATGAAGTGGACTTTGGCAGATGCGTTGGCTGTATGAACTGTTTTAGTTCGTGCCCCGATGATGCAATCAAGTATAAGTTCGCGTTTGGCGGCAAAAAAGAAAAGAGTCTGCCTGTTACCGAAAAGGTAGATTTCAATAAAAGGAATTTCATAATAAGCACATCGATTTATACGCTCGGTGTAATTGGGTTTGCAAACGCGCAAAAAAATTCCAATGGCCAGCCGGGCATCAACGCGGTATACAGAAAAAACGCCGTTTCTCCTCCGGGTTCAAAAAGCATAAGTCATTTTACATTGCGCTGTACTGCCTGCCATTTATGCGTAAGCCAGTGCCCTACAAAAGTGTTGCAGCCTTCGTTTCTTGAATATGGATTTACCGGTATGATGCAGCCTCATCTTGATTATTCGAAAGGATTCTGCAATTTTGATTGCAATTTGTGCAGTACTGTTTGCCCGAACGGAGCAATTTTACCGGTATTGGTTGAAAATAAAAAACTTGTTCAGCTTGGTGTGGCAAAATTTGTAAAGGAAAATTGTGTTGTTCATGTAAAACATACAGATTGCGGCGCTTGTTCGGAACATTGCCCCACAAAAGCTGTAAATATGGTTCAGCAACCCAACGGGTTGTTCCTTCCGAAAGTAAATGAAGAGCTTTGCATAGGCTGCGGGGCTTGCGAGCACGCCTGCCCGACCAAACCGTATAAAGCCATATATATTGAAGGGAACGCGATTCATAAAACAGCTAAAAAGAATATCCCGAAAGCCGAACCTGTTCAGGCTGAAAAACCCGCAGATAGAAAAGCTGACGGCAAACAGTCAAAAAAGAAAGAAGCTCCGGCAGAGGATTTTCCATTCTAAATGATGCAAACAATTTGTAGCTGCGGGTCAATAACCCGCAGTGATATTTCTGCATACACACAAATAGTATAAAAAATAGAATTAACCTGACCGGGGAAAAAACGGGTTACTCGCTTGTGTTAATGTTTGTAAGTGAGGATAATAAAAAAGCGGCTCAGCGAGCCGCTTGTACAATAACCAATTAAAAATTAAGATTACTCTTCTTCCGGCTTGCCGCGTAACGAGTCCCAAATCATATAAGCGGAAATAGCGGCCAGCATAACAATGCCCAGAATTTCGGCCGGCTGAGATTCCGCCCATGCCGGGTTAACCCAATTAATATTCTGCCAACGCAGTAATGCGCTTACAACGCCCATTAAAGCTCCGCCTGCTATAAATCCCGATGCAATTAAAGTGCCTCTTTCTTTTCTCGCGTTATTAATTTTTTCGTCTTTGCTTCTTGTGGAAACATAATAAGCAATTAAACCGCCAACCAAAAGAGGGGTGTTAAGTTCAAGAGGAATGTACATGCCAAGAGCAACCGCGAGAGCTGGCACGTCAATAATTGTAAGGATAAGAGCCATAAAAGCGCCGGCCGCGTAAAGCATCCAGGGAGCCGGCTGGTTAGACATAAGCGGTTTTATAACAGCCGCCATGGCATTTGCCTGAGGAGCTGCCAACGCTCCCGAATTAAACCCGTAAATTTTATTAAGTAAAATAATTACTCCGCCTACTGTTGCAGCCGAAAGTATTGTGCCCGCGAATTTCCAACCCTGCTGTTTGTAAGGGGATGTTCCGAGCCAGTAACCTATTTTCAAATCGGTGATAAAACCGCCGGACATTGAAAGAGCCGTGCAAACCGTACCGCCTATAATCAATGCCGCAACCATGCCCGATTCTCCGTTTAACCCTACCGATACAAGTATAATTGAAGAAATAATAAGCGTTACAAGCGTCATTCCCGAAACCGGGTTTGTTCCTACTATTGCAATTGCGTTTGCCGCAACCGTGGTAAACAAAAACGAAATTATAAGTACAATAAGAAGTCCTACAATTGCGTGAGACAGGTTAAAAACAACGCCAAACTGGAAAAATATGAAAATTAAAACAGCTGTAAAGAGAATTCCCGAAGCTACAATAATCATTGGGAGGTCTCTTTGTGTTCTCAGACTTTCTTTTGAAGCGTTCTTTTTCCCGAAAATTTCGTTTACCGCAAGAGAAAAAGCCGACATGATGATTTTTGAAGAGCGTATGATGCCAATTATTCCGGCCATTGCAATTCCGCCAATACCAATATGGCGAACGTAATTCTTGAAAATTTCCTCCGCGGACATGGCTGAAATCAGCTTTGTTACCCCCGCGCCCAAAGGCACTGTTAAACTTGCTCCAATGTAGGAAACAACGGGAATAAGCACATACCACGAAATAAACGAACCCGCGCAGATAATAGCCGAGTATTTAAGACCGACAATATAACCAAGCCCCATAACTGCCGCGCCAACGTTAATCTTAAAAACAATTTTGGCCCTGTCTGCCAATTGCTGGCCAAATGGAAGAACGCGTGAAGAAAAAACCTCGCTCCACCAGCCAAAAGTGGCAACTATAAAATCGTAAACGCCGCCAATAATACCGCTTACAACCAAAACAAGCGCCTGCTTTCCGCCTTTTTCGCCCGCTACAAGAATTTCGGTTGTAGCCGTAGCTTCAGGAAAGGGGAATTTTCCGTGCATTTCTTTTACAAAATATTTACGGAAGGGGATAAGGAATAAAATACCAAGCATACCGCCAAAAAGCGAAGCAAGGAATATTTTATAAAAATCCACCGTAAGGTTTAATATGTATAATGCCGGTATGGTAAAAACGGCTCCCGCAACAATAACGCCCGATGAACCGCCTATTGACTGGATTATAACGTTTTCGCCCATAGTGCCTTTTATGCCAATAAATTTCAGCCCCTTTGATAAGCCGACCGCCATAATGGCAATAGGAATGGCCGCTTCAAAAACCTGTCCTATCTTTAACCCAAGGTAAGCCGCCGCCGCGGAGAATATTACAGCCATTATAAGTCCGGTTATTACCGAATAAGGCGTTACCTCGCTGTAGGTTTTATCGGGAGACATCAGTGGAGAATACTCTTCTCCTTTTTTCAGTTCCGTATAAGCATTGGAGGGAAGGCCTTTTATAGGCTGGGTAGAATTTGAATCGCTCATAAATATTCCTGTGAATTATGTGGAATTACTCCGGTTTATAATAATTAAAATCTTAAAACTTTAACCCGTATCTACAAAAGAAAGAAATAAAACAACAATAATAAAAATATTTTTTATCAATACTATTTAGCTGTTATATTACAGCTTATAATTTAATTAATTAAAACAATAACGTAAATAGAATTTTACTGCAATATGAAAGGAAAATTGTACTTGGTAGCCACTCCAATAGGAAATAAGGAGGACATTACGCTGAGAGCGTTGCGCGTTTTACGCGAAGCCGATTTTATTATTTGTGAAGAATTTAAAGAAGCAAGAAGGCTGCTTGCCGGGTACGAAATAGAAAAAGAACTCTTTTCCATAAACGAACATAACGAGACCGAGTTCGCAACCGAAATAATGCTTAAGCTGGTAGAAGGCAAAAACGCCGCGCTTATTTCCGATTGCGGAACGCCGCTTTTTTCGGATCCGGGGCATGTGCTTGTGGATATGTGTATTTCCGCTGGTATTACTGTTGTGCCCATTCCCGGCGCTAATTCGCTCATTCCGGCGTTGGTGGGTTCGGGCCTGAATTTTGAAAAATTCTATTATTACGGATGGCTTTCTCCCAAAAAAGACGTTCGCCAGCAGGAACTTTTCCGGCTGAAAAAGATAACCGAAGTCATTGCTTTGCTCGATACTCCTTACAGACTAAAAAGCCTGCTTGCCGATATTATAAAAATGTTCGGCAAGGGACTGCCTGTGGCGCTTGCCTTTGATCTTACAATGAAAACGGAATACTTTTTCAGGGGAACCGCGGATCAATTGCTTCACTTTGTTGAAAAAAACAATCTTAAGGGGGAGTACGTTCTGTTGCTGGATAATAAAAAGACAAAATACTATTGATGTGCCGTGTGAATAAATTGGGGAAAAGAACAAAGCAATCTTTCGAAAGAAATTGAACATTAACTGACAACATAGCAAGTCCGTATATCCAATTATTAAGACCCGCCCTCTTTAATTCTATCTGTTTGCTTTCGGATACAGCCGTTTTATATATATTTATGAATTAATATTCATTTAATTTAATGTATCCAATACAAAATATTCAAAACATGATTGCATATATACAATTCTTTCCATATATTAATAAAAGAATATTGTATATATTTATTGATTAGCTTTACAATATTTATTATATAAAGGGAAGGCATGTGAAACTGACGTTAGTGGGCAGCTGGAATAATTCGGCATGTGGTTTCACTGAAATGTACGGTATTTAGGTAGTTTTCCCTTATAAAACCGGCTAATTCCGCGGAAATATAATGCTTATACCCGGGAATAAGGCCGTTTCCTAATGTAACAGGCAATTAAAGTATGTAAAATATAAACAAAGAATATGCTTAAATGTATATTCAATTATGGGCGTAATATGGAAGGAAAACCTACTACCAAAAAGAAATATGAAGCGTTAAGAGACGATTTACTTGAATTTATAAGTAAAAACAACCTTCAGAAAAATGATAAATTGCCTACAGTCAGAAGCATAATTAAAGACCTTGGATACAGCTATGCTACTGTAAACAGGACGCTTAACCTTATGGAAAGCGAAGGGCTTATAACCAAAAGGCAAGGGCATGGTTTGTTTGTTAACAGGACTTCGTGGCAGGAACACGCGAAGGAAGTCTCCTTGATTATCCCTAAAAACTTTAGCGACCATAAAATATTTGTGGATATATTAACCGGAGTACAGAACGAACTTGAAAAAGCCGGCATCAGCCTTATGGTTTCCATATCAAATATGAGTCACGAAAAAGAAAAAGAAACTATCTACAAGCTTGTTTCAAAGCGAATAGACGGTTTGATTATCTTTCTGGAAGATAACTACATTTTTGATTATGAACACATTACAGAGCTTAGTGAGAAGAAATTTCCTTTTGTGCTTGTTGACCGTTACATACCGGGGTTTGAAACAGACTATGTTGTAATAAACAACAAAGACGGTATATTCAAGGTATGCTCATATTTAAAATACAACCGCATGTGTAACCGCATTATACTTGTTCCTCCAACGGACTCCTCCTCAAATGTTTCTGCAACTGTCGAAAAAAAAGAAGGTTACAAAGACGCAATGCGCGTCCTTTACGGAAACGAATCGTACGAAACTATTATAACACTTGAAGAACTTGCGGACAAATTGCCGAGTCTTTCCGCCAAGTACGAGAATTTTGGCGTATGCCTTAATCACGATGCAATGTACGTGGAACTTGTAAAAATGCTTCAGGAAAAGGGGAAGGAGATTCCTGTCAACTGCCATATATTTGGCTACAATAACAGTTTCGAAACTCCAATTTGCCCGACTGTTGAACAGTTTAACGATAAGGTTGGCAGGGAAGCCGCAAGGCTCCTGATAAAGAAACTGCACAATAAGAATTTGCCAAGCAAACAAATACGTCTTGAGCCAAAGCTAATTCTACCCGATGAAGCGGGCGGGTTTTCGCCTGAAAATTGACATTCCCGGAGTGTTTTTAGGCTTTTAAGAATCATGGGTGTCGAAATGTATCGATACGCTTGTCATCAAATATCTTTGTGTACCCGTCAATGAAGTTGTTAAGATAAACTGTGGTTAAAAATTTAATTATTTCTACAAATTTAATTTGCTTTAATAACAATCTTGCTCTATATTGTATATATACATAGAAATATTCATGTGGCATAGTTACGGAACTATGATAAATGAGGCAGAAAAGCGAAAATACATGAATACAATTTTAGGTTCGGAAAATTAAATAGTAGTAATATCCACTAATGAACCAAAAAAAAGAGATACTGTTTGTGCGAAAAGTTACTCTTTGTATGTTAACAATATACGCGGTAGTAAAGCAGGCCTTTTGTTCAGCTAAGGCATTTAATAAAAGCGGACTACTTGGAAAATGGAACTCCGGAAAACTATGTTGGCCGGTTTCTAAAAATGTATGCGTATTTAATGAAAATTCCGCTATCGCAAATTCTATGTATTTACTCTCAACCACCACACAATACCTTAATTCTCCTTTCTCAAATATCCATACCGTAAAAAACAATACGGCTTACGGAGTACGGGAACAAAAATGGAATACGAACCCGGCTGTAAACATAGTCGGTTTTTATAAAAAAGAAGTTTTTGCTGATAAAAGAAATATATTAAATAAAAGACCGGACTTGTCCCAAATAGTAAAATTCGTCCGGGCATTAATAACAAAGAAAAAATTATTTGTTGGCTTAAAACGGCTGGCGGAATTCTCCGGCAGTTTTTGTATGAAAAGTGTTGGCATAGTTTTCCATGGAAACAATGCATTGGCGGCTTTGGTATAAGGATAGGTTCGTTTATATTTATTATTTCAGATAAACGAAGCTCCAGAACGCTAATGTTTTCATAGATTTCCATAATAATATAACAACAGTTTGTTCGTACTCATACAGGCATATTTGCCGGGCAAACAATTAATATCTGATTATTAATGTAAATGGCAAAAATAACCAGAAAAAAGAATGGTTCTTAATTATAAAAAATATCACTAACACAATTCGGAGGAATTAACATGAAAAAAATTCTCTTTACTGTTTTTGCTCTGCTTATACTCAGTTCCGGAATAATCCAGGCGCAGTCGAAAATATGGGCTCCGTATTTCAGATTCCGTTGCGATGGGAACATTGCCGAGCGCACTTTCCTTACTTCCCCAGCTTCGCTATCCGGAGATCACAGATTTGCAGATAACTCAAGTATGCTTCAATATCATTTTAATTTAAATACATTTAAAGATTTTAATGATATGTATCCGCTTACAATGAGGTTTTATCCGCAAAATGAATACGTTGTAAAAATTTCTGATACTCCAATTACATCCGTTGACCAGGGTGAATTGGTTGCTATTTATACAACTGATACTTCCATGCCTCCAAGCCGTAACGGCGCTGGAAATTGGGTTGAAATTCCGCTTAAGCAATATTACGATATGAACAAGACCGATATTTATTTAAGCTTTTTTGATGGCAGACCACAAGATGGCTGGGGCCCGAGTTTAGGTTCTATTGCCTTCTGTTACCAGATGGATGAGGCAGATATTCAGCAAAAGGGACTTGTTGCTGTTAACGGAAAAGACGGTTTTATAAAAGTTGATGGAAATTTCAACGATTGGACCAGTACTCAGTGGGGTGAATTAACCCAGGGTGGCGCAAATGTAATTTCTAACGGTACAATTTTAAATGATGATGATTTAAGCGCCAAAACTGCTGTATGCTTTGATAAGCAAAACATTTATTTCGCCGCAGATGTTAAAGATTCAAAAGGTATAGTTGCCGGCGACAGCCTTGTATTCTACATTGGTACATATAATATAGATACGCTGCCAAGCCTTGGACACCAGGCATTGACATTGCCGGATAATTCAAAATTAACCGGTTTCCGTAATCATGTTGAATGCGATTACAGGTTCGCTATTCCTATCAATATAACAGCTTCTTCAATAAACGAATCAAAAATAATCAACGGCGCTGTACCTGCATCTAATGTTAAAGTATTTAAGACAGATGCTGGTTATAAACTGGAAGGTATGATTCCTTTTGCCAGCCTGTTTGTTCAGGATTCTGTAAATGGAAAATATAGTCTCACGGATACTGACGTTTTACCATATACATTCCAGATAAAAACACCGAGAGCCACAATGGTTTCTGCTGTAGACCTTGATTATGAAGACAGCCCTGCTAACTGGGGTTATAGAACATTTATGTTGAAAATAGCCAGTACTACAGATTCATTGGATCAAAAAATTCTTAAACAAATGACTCCTGGTAAAGATGATCAGGCCTTTGTTTTAAGCCAATATCCAGGACAAACAGATGGTACACGCCGTTGGGCAGACGGACACGATACTTTGGCTTACCATTTTGACGTAAACAAATATCTTGCAATGGTTCCAAATCAGGATGTTTATGTTAGCTTTACGGTTTCAAACGAATATAAAATTGATTATGCTTCGGCTGTAGATAGCCCTAAAACCAATTTTTCACTTTGGTCATCAAAATATATTCCTGTTACAGATGGTACAAACCAGGCAGATATTGAAATGTCTTTATTAAGTATGCAAAAGAAAGGAATCACGGATTTGAACGTATTCTTTACAGATGGTCTTCCTGATGATGCATTCGGACCTTCTGTTACTAATATAAAAATCTATTGCAAAGGTAAATTCAATTATACAAACACAATCTCGTTCACACCTGGAACAGGAACAAACGGAGACGCAGCTTATCTTGTTGCCGATAACGGTTCCGGAGCAAATGCAAGTCATCGTTGGGCAGATGGAAATTCTTCCTTCGGTTACAAATTCGATCTTGCAGCTTTAAAAGCAAATATGAAACCAAGTACAGAATTATTCTTCAGAGTAAAAATGCAGAATGAATTTGTTGTTTCAGTTGCAAAAACCGAAAATGATGCACAGACAGAAATTGACCGCTGGAGCTCGGCTAATATCCCTGTTACAGATGGTTCAAACGCAGCATATTATCAATACTCTTTAAAACCATATATGGATGCAGGCTGGAGCACAGTAGTATTCTTCTTTAAAGATGGAATTCCGACTGACGGATGGGGCCCGGCTCTATTTGACGCAAATATTGCATCTCAGGCAATTCAGTGTTACTATGCATTCGATTCATTTGTACCAAGCACTCAGGTTACTTCCGAAGCTCAGTATCTGGTAGATGGCCATGTTGGTTCTGGCGTTAGCAGCAGCCACCGCTGGGCAGATGGCAACTCAGATATTTGCTACCACTTCAATAAAATTGATTTGCTTACAAAGAGTAACGGTATAGATAATATTTTTGTTTCTTATTCGCTTCAAAATGAATATGTAGTATCAGTTGCACCTGGGCTTGATAGCACAAGGATACAGGATAAAATATGGAGCAACAACGATACGCCAGTTCATGATGGTTCCAATTATACTACATTACAGACTAACCTGAAACAATATTTTGATAAGGGCTGGAACGATGTTTATCTTTTCTTCACAGATGGAAGACCACAAGACGGATGGGGCCCATCAGTATATAAAGTTACTTTAAGCACATTACAAGATGCTGTTCTTGGAGTTAAGAAAATAAACAATGTAGTACCAACTAAATTTAACGTTTATCAGAATTATCCTAATCCATTCAACCCTGAAACAACAATCAGGTACGAAATACCTAATACAGGAAAAGTTACTTTAACTGTATACGATATACTTGGCCGCGAAATTAAAACGTTAATTAATAACGTTCAAACTTCGGGTACATATCAGGTTACATGGAAAGGTGATAATAACTATGGTATGAAAGTAGCAAGCGGTATTTACTTATATAAAGTTAATTTTGATAACAGCATGCAGGTAGCTAAAAAAATGCTTCTGCTTAAGTAATAATCCCCATAAATGTGAACGGAGGCATTTTGTCTCCGTTCGCTTTTTTATATTTATAACTTATAATAGTATGGAAAAAATGAAATTTACTTCTCCTTCCCTTTTCGTATACGAAAAGACAATAAAGTTCTTATCCGCAATAGCGGTATTGCTAATAGCTTTTTATTCTACGTCCTGTTCAGATAAATCAAACCCAATAGGTGATCGTTCAACGGGAGTAATAACAACTCCGCCAACAAGAGTAACCGGCAGTCCTTTCCCGGTTTCTCAGAAACCAGATACATTGTATGTGGTTGATGAAGCAAGTTTTACAAGTGCACAGTTAATCACTATACATACTTTGCAGGGAATACTCGCACAGAGTAAACCAAGAATCTATACCATAAACGGAAGCAATTACTATAATGTATGGCTTGCCGATTTGCAGAAAAATTATGGAGTGACTTGCATCTATACTTATCAGGCCGACTTCAAGGGGCTTTTAGATCATTTTAAAGGTTACCTGAGCGGATATATTTTATCTACTGAAACAGAGCCATCGTTAGATGTAGCGGTTTCGCTTGCGGGTATTAAAAAAGCGGTTGTTGTAACCGCCGCAAACGAAAAAGTTGCCCAAGAACTTGGTCTGTCTATTATTGAAGATGCAACTAACGAGAATTATGACAGCTTTTATACCCAACATTCATCCGAATTAAATAAAAACATACTTTGCTTCCAGAAGGCTTCAAAAGCTAATTTTCTTGTAGACTATGCTACGTTTGCAAAATGTAGTTTTTATTATGGTACTTTTTCAACTTCAACCACCGCGCGTGTTTTTTCGGGAATGAATCCTAACTCCGCGCTTTTTGGCTGGGGTGATGATGAGTATACTCTTGTAAAGCAGTCTTCATCGCATTCAATAAGCGTTAACGCGGCCGACTATGCTTCCAATATTTCCGTCTTTTCGAACATAGGAGCAGAACCGAAACAGGCAAAATACGTTACTGATCCTGAGGTTAAGCAGGGTGTACATACCGTTTGCTTCCTTATGACTGATGGAGACAATATACAGTGGACGTTAAACAGTTTTATTGCAAATTCGGATTGGTACGGAAGTCCGCTTCGTCAAACAATGAACATGGGTTGGACAATTTCTCCTGTAATGGCAGAAATTGCTCCAAATATACTTAAGTATTATTACGATCATGCCGGTACTAAAGATGGAGGCCGCGATTATTTTGTTGCAAGCCCTTCCGGTATGGGATATACATTCCCGGATCTTTATGCCGATCTTAGCACGTTTGCGTCTTTAACAGCCCAAACGATGAAAAAAGCCGATTTACGAATATTAAATATACTTGGCAACGATAAAAGTTCGGCTTATCTTTCGCCTTTCCTCGCTCAAGATCAGATAGACGCCATATTTTTCTATTACTATTCCGACTATTCGGGCGGTAATGGTTCCATTAGCTGGATAAACGGAAAGCCGGTTATTACAGGACGTTATACTTATGCGCATGTCGATGCTCAGGAACTTGCAAATGTAATTAACGCTCTGCCTGTAGATATAACTTCACCAAACGGTTACAGTTTAATACCGGTTCATGTATGGTCAGAAAATGTTCAATCTGTAGCAGATGCTATTAAACTGTTTAATAGCAGAGTCCGTGTAGTTACACCGGATGAATTTGTATCTCTAATCAAGAAAAATATACGTCATTAATTATATGAAAAAACTATTATTATTTGCACTATTGTTCGTAAGCGTTATCAGACCTCAGGCGCCGAGCCGGCTTTCTTGCAGCCCTTATCCTGCTTCATTAAGGACTGATACGCTTTATAAGATAACTGAGAGTAATTATTCTGCAAGCCAGGTTATTACCATAGCTACCATGCAGGGAGTTCTTGCGCAAACAAAACCGCGTATTTACAGAATTCCTTCCTCAATATTTTCGTATTGGCTTAGCGATTTGAGGGATAACTACGGAGTAAAAGTCCTTTCGGATTATGATAATAACTTTTCCGGGCTGCTCCAAAAGTTCAAAGGTGAAATAAAGGGGTATATACTCTGCAACCTCAACGATAATTCGTTAAATACGGCAATTTCGCTCTGTGGACTTACTCAGGGTATTGCAATAACAGCCGAATATGAAAATACGGTTAAAAATGCCGGGTATACGCTTATTGAAGATGTACGCGGGAAAGATGAATACTGGTTTTTTAATAAATACAAAGACCAGATAAATAAAGATGTAATGTGTTATATAAATCCGTCAAGTACATCGTTTACGGCGGATTACAGCGTATTCGGTAAAATAATGTCAATTTACAGAAAAACGTATGATACAACGTTAACTAACATATTCAACTCATACAATAAAAACGCCGCCGTTATAGGGTGGGGGCCGGATGAATACGGTTTTGTAAGTTATTGTTCAAACCACAGCATGTATGTAAATGCCGCGGATTATGCTGCAAATCTTTCGGTACTTTCCAATTTTGAGCCTGTAATAAAGCAAAAAGAACCTGTAGTCATTAAAAATAATAAAACCAATTTACATACGGTTTGTTTTTTAATGACAGATGGAGATAATATTCAGTATGTAATGGGGGGCTTTTATTCAGATACTAAATGGTACGGAAGCACAAAACGCGGCGCTACAAACATTGGGTGGACGGTTGCACCCGCCGCGGGCGAATTGATTCCTTCCATTTTGCAGTTTTTGTATAAAAAGGAAATGAACGGACCTGGTAAGAACGATTATTTTGTAGCTGGTCCTTCGGGCTATGGGTATATGTATCCTGATAAATATCCGGCTTTGGAATCGTTTGCCAAAAACACCAATGATTTTATGAAAAAATCCGATTTGAGCATTGTTAATATCATTGGCAGTAACGATTCATTACAGTATCTGGATCCGTTTTGTAAGCAACCGGATATAGATGCCGTATTCTATTATTTCTACGATAATTATTCAGGCGGAAAAGGCAAAATTAAATTTGTAGATAATAAGCCGGTCATATATGGGCGTTATAATTTGTGGGATATTTTCGAAAGTCCAACTTCGCTTGCCACAAAGTTGAATAATAGTACAAAAGATATATTCCAGTCTACAAGTTACAGCCTTATTCCAGTGCATGTCTGGTCTATGAGTGTTGATGATGTCAACAAATGCGCAAGTTTGCTTGATAGTACAGTAAGGGTTGTTTCCCCAAAAGAATTTGTCAATCTTGTAAACAAGAACCTTGGTCCGAGAAATACATTGGAAAAAGTATTTCCTGCAGATTCGTTGGTTGAAGCAAAATACATAGTAAACGGTTCCAAAGGAACCGGTGTTGATGCCACTCACAGGTGGGCCGATGGAACCGATAAATTGATTTATCACTTTTCTATAGATGATTTGCTTAAACTTAGCAACGGTAATACGGATATCAAATTAAGCTTTACAGTTGCAAATGAATATGTAGTAAGCGCAGCCAATTCTCTTGCTGGAACGCCAAACGAATTGTACAGATGGAGTAAATTCGGTATGCACTATCACGATGCCTCAAACAAAGCCACACTTTCACTGAATTTCGATTATTACATCGAAAACGGCTGGAAGGATTTATATCTGATTTTTGAAGATGGTATCAATAGTGACGCTTGGGGCCCATCGGTTTATAATGTTACCTTATACGCGCCTCAGGGAGTTATTACAGATGTTAAAGAACATGGAAGTGTTGTTGTACCTGGCAGTATAAAACTGGAACAGAATTATCCTAATCCTTTTAATCCCTCAACTCTTATAACATATTCTCTCAGTAAGCCTTCAAAAATAAAACTTGAAATATTTGACGTTTTAGGAAGGAGAATAAATACCGTTGTAGATTCATTTCAGCAGAGCGGCAATTATAAAGTAAGCTGGCAGGGTAAAAATGACAGTGGGAATAGTTTGAGTAACGGTGTTTATTTTTACAGGTTAATAGCGGGAGAGCATTCCATCACAAAAAAAATGGTCTTAATGAAATAGAAAACCAAGGTTGTACTCTATTCAGATAATCAACAATAACTTTTATCAGATAGAATTATAAACAAATTCAAAAGATCATATTCATATAATGAAATGATACAGGAATTAAATGTAAAAAGGGTTGAAATGAAAAGTAAATTATTTCGTTACACGTTTGTAGCCGCCTTAGGCGGTATGCTGTTTGGTTTTGATACCGCCGTGATATCAGGCGCTATTCCTTTTCTTGAGAAACACTTTGGCCTGAACGATGTACTTACAGGTTGGGCTGTCAGTTCGGCTTTAATAGGGTGTATATTAGGCTCTCTTTTTGTGGGTAAACCTGCGGATATATGGGGCAGAAAAAAAATGCTTATAGTAACGGCAATTTTATTCCTTATCTCCGCCTTTGGTACGGGTCTTGCTCCGTTTTTTAACTTTTTTATTGTCGCCCGGTTTTTGGGAGGCGTAGCAATAGGAGCTGCTTCGGTACTTTCGCCAATGTATATTTCCGAAATTGCTCCCGCCGAAAAAAGAGGCCGGCTTGTAGCAACCGCGCAATTGGCTATTGTCCTTGGATTATTACTCGCTTTCTTTTCGAATTATCTGCTTATGGGTCTTGGCGAAAACAACTGGCGTTATATGTTGATGGCCGGCGGTATTCCGTCAATTATCTTTTTAAGCCTGTTGCTGTTTACCGGCGATAGTCCGCGCTGGCTTGTTAAAGTAGGTCGCATAGAAGAAGCGGAAAAAATCATCAGAGAGGTAAATCCTGCTGGAGATAGTAAAAAAACAATAAGCGAAATTAAGGAATCCATAAACAGCGAAGCCCAAACAGGCGGTAAGTCAGTCGCGATATTTAAAAAGCCATACCTGAGGCTTGTTTTGATTGGTATTGCCGTAGGTATGTTCAATCAGTTTACAGGCATAAATATAATAATGTATTATGCGCCTATGATTTTTAAATCTGTAGGTTTTTCGGATAACGCAGCGTTGATGCAGACAATATTTGTAGGCGCTGTTAATCTGGCCTTTACAATATTCGCTATGTCTATTATTGATAAGGTTGGCAGAAAGAAGCTGTTATTGATAGGCGCTACCGGAATGACGGTGTTTCTTGCGTTATTTGCAGGAACATTATTGACTCATCAAACAGGCAGTTATTTGTTATTGATTTTTATGCTTGGTTTTATAGCATTTTTCGCTTCATCGCAGGGGGTAGTAATTTGGGTAATTTTATCAGAAATGTTTCCCAACAATATCAGAGCAAGGGGTTCTTCCATCGGTTCGTTTTCTCATTGGTTCTTTAACGCGCTAATTGCGTTTTTATTTCCGGTTGTTTCCGGTATTGTCGGAATAGGTCCGGTCTTTGCTTTCTATGCTGTTGCAACGCTAATCAGCTTGTTTTTCTTCAAAAAATATCTTGTGGAAACAAAAGGCAAGTCTCTTGAGGAAATAGAAAAAATGGTAGTAAAAAAGTAATATATCATAATAGTTTGTTCAATTTAAAGTCTTTTGGAGAATTTATGAGAAAAATGATATTGCTGCTTTTACTGTTCACAGTGTGTGTGCATCCGCAGCAAAAAACATTAAAGGAATGTACTGTCGATTTTGTAAACCCGCTTATAGGCACCGATTCCGATTTTAAATTATCGAGGGGTAACACTTATCCCGCAATTGCAATGCCCTGGGGTATGAACTTTTGGACGCCTTATACAGGTCCCATGGGCGATGGCTGGCAATACTCGTATGGCGCATATAAAATAAACGGCTTCAAACAAACGCATCAGCCTTCACCATGGATTAACGATTATGGCGCTTTTGCAATTATGCCGGTTACAGATTCCATAAAGTATAAGGAAAAGGATAGAGCTTCGTGGTTTTCGCATAAAAGAGAAATTGTAAAACCATATTACTATCAGGTTTATCTTGGCGACCCGGATGTATGGGTGAACATGACCACAACGGAACGCGGAGCATGTTTTAAAATCGATTATCCGGGCGGAACAAATTCGTACCTTGTTTTAGATGCTTTCTTTCAAGGCTCCTATGTGAAAATTATTCCGCAGGAAAGAAAGATAATAGGGTACTGTAAAAACAATAACGGCGGAGTGCCTCAGAATTTTAAGAACTATTTTGTTCTTTCTTTTGACGCCGATTTTGATGAGGTGTACACTTGGGATACAACGGGACTTTATAAAGGCGCACTCGAAAAAGAAGGTTTCCATACTGGAGCTGTTGTCAAATTCAAAGGATTACAGAAAAAATCAATCGAAATAAAAGCGGCTTCTTCGTTTATTAGCTTTGACCAGGCTGAGCTTAATTTAAAGCGCGAACTTGGTAATATGAGTTTTGAACAGGTTAAGCAAAAAGCTAAAGACGTATGGACAAAAGAACTTGACCGTGTTCTTGTTGATGGCGGTACTTACAACCAGAAGGTTACTTTCTATACCGCGTTATACAGAATAATGCTCTTTCCAAGAAAGTTTTTTGAATATAACGCTAAAAATGAGGTTGTTCATTACAGCCCTTATAATGGAAAAGTTCTCTCCGGCTATATGTTTACAGATAACGGATTCTGGGATACCTTTAGAGCGGTATTCCCTTTCTTTACTTTAATGTACCCCGATTTGGATAGCCAAATAATGCAGGGGCTTGTAAATACATATAAAGAAGGGGGCTGGCTGCCTGAATGGGCAAGCCCCGGTTACAGAGATTGCATGATAGGTTCTAATTCTGCTTCAATTATTGCGGACGCATATTTGAAGGGAATAAGAGGATATGATATTAATACTCTTTACGAAGCTATCAGGAAAAACTCCGAAAACGAAGGCCCTTTAAGTTCTGTCGGCAGAAAGGGAGCCAAGTATTACAATGCATTGGGATACATTCCATATAATGTAAAGATTAACGAAAATACAGGGCGCACTCTTGAATACAGCTATGACGATTTTACGGTAATGAAGCTTGCAAAGGCAATAAACCGTCCCAAAACAGAAGTTGATACTTTTGCAAAAAGAGCGCTGTATTACAGAAACGTTTTTGATAAATCGGTCAATTTTATGCGCGGCAGAAACGCTGATGGCAGTTTCCAGACGCCTTTTCGCCCGGACAAATGGGGCGATGCGTTTACTGAAGGATGTTCGTGGCATTGGACCTGGTGTGTTTTTCACGATCCTCAGGGTTTAATTGACCTGATGGGAGGAAAAGATAAATTTGTTCAGAAACTGGATACTGTCTTTATTGCGGCTCCTACAAGTGATTATTCTTACTATGGATTCCAGATTCACGAAATTACCGAAATGGTTATTGCCGGTATGGGGCAGTTTGCCCATGGTAACGAACCAGTACACCACGCGTTATATCTTTACGATTATGCCGGCGCGCCATGGAAAGCTCAAAAGCATATAAGGGAAATTATGGATCTGTTATATACCAACGCGCCAGATGGTTTGATAGGCGATGAAGATAACGGACAAATGTCCGCATGGTATGTATTTTCGGCCCTTGGTTTTTACCCGGTATGCCCTGGAACCGACCAGTATGCCATTGGCTCTCCTTTATTTAAAAAAGCCGTAATTACTTTTCAGAATGGTAAAAAACTTACCATAGACGCACAGGGTAATAATACTGATAATGTGTATATAAAGGATATGAAATTTAACGGGAAAAACTACACGAAGAACTATTTGACCCATGAAGCCTTACAAAAGGGGGGCAAAATTAGTTTTAATATGAGTAGTGTTCCAAATACAAAACGTGGAATTAATAAAGAAGATTTACCGTATTCGTTTTCTACCGAACTAAACGGTAAATAAATGCACAACTAAAAAAGAATACATTAGTACGTACGCAAGCCCTCCTGATGTTCAGTCCTTCAGGAGGGCTTTTTTATTGATAAGGGGTGTTTTTTCGTTAGGGGAGTTGTGAGGCCAATCATAGGAAATAAATGAATTTTTAGTTATTTTTATATTATGAAAATTCAGATATAGCATATAAACTATATCTAAGTTTTTCTGCAAGGGCTGGGGTTAATTGAACAGGGAGAAATGATACAAATTGAAGGTATTCGATTGTATCTGTTTAAATCGCCAAATAACAATTACTTTATTTGTTCTATCCCTAATTAAGATTAGGGCATTCTAAATTAATAATATAAGCTTGCAAGCGGTTATTAACTGGAACAGAGCTGGATATGTTTTTAGCGATTAGCTGATACAGTTGAAATAATTCAAAGAACAAACAAACAAGAGTAAATAAATGATTAACGGAAAATTTAAGAAACCTTGGTTTCTGTTAGCTATTTTGATTGTCCTCTTTACCACCTTTTCAAGTCAGGTAAAAGCTCAATACACAATAAATTTCAATAACAGCGGTAGTTTCAGTCCTTCTCCCCACTATGTTTCGGGGACTTTGCTGATAACACCGCCATTTCAAGTAACTGAATCTACATCGGGGAAGGTTTTTTCTTTTTCATTGGCTGGCAATACCGATGAAGGAAGTCAAAAGAATTGTTTTACATACACTACTTCCGAAGGAAATAGCGGTTCTCCTTGCCTTGAAATTTCAGGAGAGTTAAACAATCCTGCTTCAAACGTATTAACCATACAGACTCAGGATTTAAGCTGTTTCAAATTAGACGGGTTTTGGATTAAAGATTTGGCTCCGTCACTCGGGGGAACAAACCTGGCTCCCCTGACAATTGAAGCCTACCGAGGGAGCACGAAAACAGCTACTTGTATTATTAGCAATGAAGACTCTTTGAATGGATATTTAACTTTAAGCGATACAGGCTTCTATTATATAAACAAAGTTGTTCTTTCCGTTTCATCAGATAACATGGACGGTTTTTATATGAGTCTGGACGATTTTACATTTGAAAATCCTTTAGTGCCAAAACAAGCAAGCAATGTGACATTTTCAAATATAAACTCAACTGGAGCTAAAATCCAATGTAATAAAGGAACTCAGGCTTTAAGAGCTATTTTTGTAAAAGAGGGGACGGGTACTTTTGTACAGCCTACTAACGGGAACTCAATTGTAGCAAGTACAGCATTCGGTTTGGGTACACCAATAGGTAGCTCTGGTTATAACTGTGTGTATGCCGGGGCGGATAGCGCAGTCGTTATAACTGGCCTGATAGGGAACGAGCAATACACCGTAGAAGCGGTTGAGTTTAGTGGAACGATAATAAATCCCACATATTTTCCCGGCGGCGCTACTCAAAACCCAAATAGTTTTACAACAAGCTACCCCAACGTTGCAACGGTAACCTTGCCTTTAAATAAAATATATAAACCGGGTGAGTCTCTCTATTTTACACTTGGATTCAATGAGACGATGACGGTGACCGGCTCTCCGTATTTAACAATTACTTTGGATACCGGCGGCGCTGTTCAGGCGCAATATGTTAGCGGCAGCGGGTCCGCAAATTTGGTATTCAGATACACTCTTGTTAGCGGGCAGGAAGATTATAACGGCATTACATTAAGTAACACCATCTCGCTAAACGGCGGGAGCATAAAAAACTCCGCGAATGCGGACGCGAATACCACCTTTACGGGAATTGGAAGCACTGCCGGAATACTTGTTGACGGAATTGGTCCTTATATTACATCGCTTACGGGGCCTGTGGCAGGTAACTGTGTCACGGGGAATACCGTTCATTTTTACGCTAATTATAATGAGAATGTAACTGTTCCTGGAAATCTTTATATGAAGCTGCAAATAGGAAAAAATACAAAGCTTATACCTGCTAACGGCTTTACAAACAAGGCTATAGATTTTGCTTATACAGTTGCCTCGGATGATTATACACAGGACAGCGTTTACGTAAAAGGCGGAACTATAACTACTGGCGTGGCAGCTACCGATTTGCAAGGAAACAAGGCAGATAGTACATTTTCGGCGTTTTTATTCAGCGGAGTGACAGTAAATACAATTCTGCCAAGTGTAAGTGTACAGGCGGCATCCGGCATTACAACATCGGGTGCGGTAGCTAATTTTACCGTAACAGATACGGGTAAACCAAAATATACGTCTTTGGGGGTTTGCCTGAGTTCATATAAAACTAATCCGACTATTACAGATACATTAGTGAATTATTCAGGGGATCTTTCCCTGGGAGCAAAAACTCTGTCAATTACTGGCTTGATACCAGGAAGGAAATATTATTTGCGCGCTTTTATTACCAGTAGTATTGGAACTAATTATAGTGATGTTATAAACTTCACAGCTGCAAGTACTGTCCCTACAAAACCGACTAATGTTACGGCAACGCCGGGTAACCAAAACGCGGTGATTGCTTTCACGGCATCCGAGAATAACGGAAGTACAATTACAGGGTATAAGGTTACTTCTTATCCTGGCGGTATAACCGCAGAGGGCTCTAACAGTCCTATAACAATTACAGGTCTGACTAACGGGACGGCATACCGTTTTACAGTACATGCAATTAACGGTAACGGCAACAGTCCGGAATCTGATACGACAACGGCGGTAACGCCGGCTACTGTTCCGTCTGTTCCTTCAATAGCTTTTGTACACTCAGTGGCAGATGGAAGCGCTTATGTCTACTACAATTATTCGGCGGGCAGCGGAGGCAGCAGGATTAACAGCTATACCGTTACTTTATCCCCCGGAGCAATAACGGTTACGGATACGGTAAATCCTATAGCAGTACAAAATTTAACTCCGGGCGCTTCTTACAGCGCGGTAATAAAGGCAAATAATGCCATAGGCAGCAGCGGCTGGTCTACTCCAGCCTATAATTGGGTGTTCCCTGTGTCTGCTGTTATTACAACAGATTCGGTGGCTGGTATTACTACTCAAGGCGCAACCGTCTATTGTAATCTGGCGTCTTTAGGGCTTCCCGCGCCAACGCTGCATGGCGTTGCTTACGGAACTAATGTCAATATAAGTGATTCAAGTACTACTACAGGAGCTACAAGCGGAGTGTTTTCTTTTAATTTAAGCGGGTTAGAGCCGGGAACAAAGTACTATGTAAGAGGCTTTGTAAAAAACGATTCTTTGGGCTATATAAACGGCAACATGATTTCATTTACAACTGTGGCTCTTAAACCGGTTGTTCAGGCAAGAAAGATAAGAGTCTCTTCAAACAGCGCAGGGCAGGCGGTGTTAAGCTGGCAAAAGGGAGGCGGAGCAAAACGAGCCGTATTTCTTTTTGAGGGAAGAGATACCGTTGCTTATCCTACGGATTCAATTACATATACTGCAAGCGCAAACTGGGCGAGCAAAGGTTCACAAATAGGAACAAGTAACAGTTTTTGCGTATACAGCGATACAGGCAACGCTGTTACGGTATCGGGACTTAGAAGTGGTATTCTTTATTCGGTAAGAGTCTTTGAATATAACGGCCCTGCCGGGGGTGAAAGATATTTGACCGTTTCCGATACAGGTAACCCGTGTGGTAAATATACGGTTCCTAAAGCGCCCGATACTCTTTACACGACTAATATTACCTCTTCAGGCTTTAAACTTTGCTGGGATACCGCTTCCGGCGCGCAAAGCTACCTTGTTTGTATTTCAACGGACGCCCATGGCGCGAATATTCTTAGAGATTATGACAGCGTAAGTGCGGACAGCCATTTATTCTATAATATAACAGGACTTAACGGAAACACAACATATTATTGTTTTGTTCATTCGGTCGATTCGGGAGGCGTAGGCGATAGGTCGTTACCTCTTGCAGTAACAACAAAGCCAGCAGTTCAACCTGTAGACACAAATGTTACTTCAACCGGCTTTACCGCGGTATGGGCATCGGTTACAGGTTCTGAAAACTATCTGCTGGATTATACGGAAGGCTCTTCGTTTATAGACGCATCAGCTCCGGCGGATAATAATAACAACAAAGACCGGAAGAATATGAACGTAAGTAAGAACGGGGGCGGTAATACTGTAAATTCGAACTACAACACTATTAATGTCGGCAACTCGTTATCGTACACATTTACAAATCTTAATCCGGCTACAACATATACATACCGCGTAAGAGCGCTTGATACGGCGGGCGTTGTAATAAGCGTGTCAACGCCTCAATCGGTATCAACTTCCGCGCCTGTAGTAAATAATGGCAAGTATTCCATAACATCGCCATCTGCCAATACAAAATGGAAAGCCGGGACATATAATTATATAGAATGGAAAAGGACCGGCGGCGCGGTATACGGTTCCATTCTGCTTGAATACTCTACTGACAACGGCGCTACATGGAACAAAATAAACAATCAGCCAATTGCGGGCATTTGCAGATATTCATGGCTTACCCCAAGCGTTAACTCCGCAAATTGTCTTGTCCGGCTTTCCAACTACGCAACGCGTAAAGTTTACGATGTTACCGCAAATCCGTTTGAGCTGTATATTGCGGATGTAATAACTTCAAATTACCCGAATCCGTTCAATCCTGCAACTAAGATAAGATTCAGCCTGCAAAAGGGGGGATTTGTATCTTTGCGGGTGTACAACAGCATAGGGCAGGAAGTTAAAGTGCTGAATAACGGTCCTCTTGAAGCGGGCGCGCACGAATATGAGTTTGATGCCACAACGCTTCCGAGCGGCGTGTATTTTTATAATATTCTGTTTAACGGACATAACGAAACCCGTAAGATGCTTTTATTGAAATAAATACAATAAGTACATTTATCAGATACAAACGGTTGCTTGTTTTACAGGCAGCCGTTTTTTTTAGTATCTTTAAACCTATTGCACTGAAAGCAAGTTTACATTTTTAGCAGATGTAATTACGAATATGCAAGTTTGGAAATTGATGGCGCGGCTAATAAAGCGACAAACGGGATTGTTTCGTATAACGCCCGTATTTCATCTATGTAGCCGAAAAAAACAGCAAGAAAAAAGAGTGGACAAAAAACAACTGTAAAACCCCGACGCAGGAACTCATCTTTTTCTTTCCATTCATAAATAATAAGAGAACCAAGGGATATAAAGACCATTAAGAACAAACTGGCTGAAGCCGGGTTACCCCAAAGTTTCAGATTATGATCAAAAAGATGGAACTCCGCTATAGTCCCGGGGTTTGCCGCAAATGTCTGTATTACCAGTATTCTGATGGTAAACCACATTCCTCCCATGAGAACAGAAACGGCGGCAATTCTTTTAACCGGCATTTGCCTGAATTGATATGCAATAAATACAAGTATAAGCAGTACGGAGGTTTCTTTATTAAGCGCCAGTAAAGGGTAAAAAAGCAATAATGGTACCAGACGTTTTTTAACAACAAGCAAAACGCCAAAAGAGAAAAGGAATAGTGTAGCCGGGTCATACACAAAATGACTATAGCTGGAACACAAAGGAATTATCATCATGCCGGTGAAAACAGTAATATATTGTGTTAAAAGGCTATCTCTGTAAAAATATCCGGCAAGACTTTTTAAGACAAACGAAAATCCAAGAAAAAACAGAAAGCTTAAAGCCAGCGCTATAGCATATTCAAATGCCCGGTCTGATGCGAAATAAAAAGATAACCATTTCTTTGCTGTAAAAAACGATACAATCCGGCTTTGAACATCTTCAGGAATTAACCACTTAATTAATCTTATTGTTTCCGGAAAAAGCATTCGCAGCACATAAGGCCGGCCGGCTGTTCCATCAATCATTTTGCCAAACTCGGCCGGTTTTTCTGTTAATGCAAGCGAATCTTCCCCTGCAAAGAATCGGAAAACTAAAAATGAAATTACCACATGTTGCAAGAATGTTGCCATTTGTTTCAACATTTGCAAAGCGAACCGATCAACTGTTTCGCATAGACTGTCTTTGTTCATAATTTATTATTAATTAAAAACGGTTTATATTCATAGCAATATTGTACGGGTAAGTACAATAAAACCCGACAAACAGAGCTGCGATTTAACCCGCCATTACATTATAAGTTTTTACAACCAATGTTTTAATAGAAAAATGATGCGGCAACTAAAACGCCCCTGTCGCATCAATAGTAAGTAAGTTTGAAAATATTCCCATATTTCCAAAATGCATAAAGATATTAATAACATAATACTTAAAAGTCAATATCTGTCAGGGAATTATCCGAAATAAAAATACCGCTTGATTAGTTTTTACATTTTGGTTAGCTTTTACAAAAGCTATTAAGTAACTAAGCATTGAGTTTATAAAACGGTAAACTAAAACGCTGTGTGATGAAAGAGGGGAGAAAGAAGCTTAAAAAATAAAAGCTGTTGGTAAAAAAGAGTTGTTTTAATATAACTTATAACCCAATAAATAACGGTTTACACTTAATTACACAAAAACCTTAACCTCGTTGAGGGTAAATGGAAAATGCAGAAAGGTTTCCATAGCTTTTAACGGGTAAATTAAATAACAAAATAGGAGCGTTGAATTGTTAAAGAACATACCCAATATTATAAGTCCCGATTTACTAAAAATACTTTGTGAGATGGGGCATGGCGATGAAATAGTTATTGCGGATGGTAACTTTCCCGCCGCCTCGGTTGCGCAAAGGCTTGTGCGGCTTGACGGACATAACGTGCCCGAAATCTTAGCTGCAATATTGCGGTTATTCCCTTTGGATACCTACGTGGAAAAACCCGCAGGACTTATGGCCGTTGTGCCGGGAGACAATACGAAACCGGAAATATGGGATGAATACCGAAAAATAATAACTGAAAGCAAAGAGCCTTTTAAGACGTTTGAGTTTATAGAACGATTTGAATTTTATGAAAGAGCTAAAAAAGCTTATGCGGTAATAGCCACAGGCGAAATGGCTTTGTATGCCAATATTATTCTTAAGAAGGGCGTTGTAGTTTAATAATAACAACTAAATACACATTTAATATTCCGTCTCTTAATTTTCAAACATAGAATTGTGCCTGTAAATAATTGTCATAAGCGATCACAAAAAGGCTACAATGCTGAGTCTGATATGCCGTTTTATTATGAAAATGGATTAAGTGTATGATAAAATGATATAAAAATCTATTCACAAAATGATTGACAAAAAATAATAATTATTATAATTTAGTAATGCTTTTGTAACTCCTGTATTTATGGGGGAGAGGGATCGACTTGATGTAATAAGCTAGTGCCGCTATTTTATAAACTCTCCATAGTAATTCATATACATTTTATTCAAGAATTTTGTTGTCGTTTTCGTAAAAAACTTAAAACATTAATTGGCATTATTTCATGCAATATGAAATAATAATAAATTTCTATGACTAAACTGATAGAATTAGTAAAACTTTATCATTATAAAATATATGAGCCCATTAGCAGAATTATTAAAAGAGGGTAATCCGGAATTATACAACTCGTTTTTGCAATTACTAAAACACTTGGAACAGGCCATACTGCCGGTACTTGGCCGTAAAGGGGAGTCCCTTAACTCTTTGCCTCATCTTCGGAATAACGAAAATTATCTGTGTGGCATACTCCCTACTGATAAAAGCCTTTTTGATAGTAACAACAATCTATATTTAACTCCCTGCGAGTTATATGTTTTGCTTGCCTCTGTTTATCTTCATGATATTGGGAGAATTAATTCAGGGAAAGGGCATGGAAGCGAAACAAGGAAAATGCTGGATAAGTATCTCCTGATGGTAGAACTTGGTATCCCATCTGTTGAGCTTAAAAATGCTATAGGCAAGGTATGCGAAATTCATGAACCAGAAGAAATTAAAAAAAACAAAAACCCCGAAATAGATTTTTATAAAAATGAAAAGGGGTTGGTAGTGAAGTTGTTAGATGATAATAAGGTTATTGAAGAATATCGTGACTTAAATTACCCACCGTTGATGCTTGACAATAACCATGGTTTTATAAGAATTAATGAATTGGGCTCTTTGCTAAGTCTTGTTGATAATATGGATGCATCATATAAAAGATTGGCGAAATTGGATGTTCTTTCAGCGGACAACTATTCTCAACCGGTTTCGTTGTTTAGGAACTGTATTCGTAGCGTTTCCTATAATCGAGATAGCCAGGCAATTTTTGTGGCAATCGATTTAAATGGGGAGTTTATAGACAGAAATACTGAGAAATGGGAAATAAAATTTAAAAATAAGAATAAAAAGGATAGGGAAATAGATGAGGAAATAAAAAAGAAAATCAATAGGACTAGTAATAAATTTGAGAGTTTTAATAAAAAAACGGAAAACGGTTTATTAAAAAAAAATAATAAAAAAATTATAACTCTCGAATGGATGCTTATAAATGGTTTTTTTCTTGATAATTACTGGATTCCCATTTGTAAAAAAAATAAAGTGCTTGAATTTTATTATAAAAAGTTATCAATAAAAGCATTAGAAAAGTTTTCAATAGAAGAGCGGAAAAATAAAGAAGAAGAAATTTTTAAAAAAGATTATAATAGAAAAAAAATAATTATAGATGGGGATGAAATTTTCATTAATAAAAATAATTTGAACGATACGGAGATTGAATTTAAAGAAATTATTGGAACCCAAGAATTTGCTAAAATTAAAGAAGAAATTAAATCTATTAAATATCCGCGTGATATAATAATGTCAATGATTTTGGGGAACATAAGAAGCAGTCATGTGAGTATGAAGAAAAAATATACTCATTTGCTCAGGCTTGGAGTTCCGGTGAAATGCTGGCTTATATATAATGAAGGACATTTATATAATTATTTGGGAGAGGAAACATTTGAACCTGTACTAACCAAAGATTTTCTCTTACATACTTTGGACACAATGGTTAAACTTTCAACCCAGGTTTTTGGAAAGTCCTATTTTACTTATGAAATGCTTGCCTCTGCAGCCGTTGAAAGAGATATTACATTAATTAAACTCGCGGTTAAAAGGATAGCAATAATTAGTAAAAAAGAGAATAAAGCGTTTATAAGTTTCGATAATAAAGGCTGGCGTTTTGAAAGTTTGCCTAAGCGGCAAAAGATTAAAGATAGGAAAGAGGAAGTTAATGATATCATCAATTCTTTAAGTGAACCTTTCTGAGGAAATAAATGAATAACAGAATTGTTTTAGGCTATCCGCTGGATTTATTATTAGATAGAGAATGCAAATTTGAGAATTATTACAAGCATATTAATGAAAAGTTTTCTTCTTTTGCAACAGAAATAAAGAGAAATAGAGATTGTGGTCAGATTGGGAGCATTCGATTGCCGGAAAAGAACAACCCCGGTTCAGGAAATATTATCATCCGCGGAAAACCGGGTACGGCAAAATCCACTCTCGCGTTACAAATTGCTGTATCAGCTGCCCAAGAAGGAAACGACAGCATTTCTTTTTATATTACATTGGAAGAAAGTCCTGAAAATGTCAGAAACAAATCGGAATTATTCGGTTGGGATAGTAAATGTAAGATTTTCGAACAACAATGTGATATTGAGGCTAAAGCTTCATGCCAAGAGTACAAAAATTATTTAAATAATTTTATTAATAAAAAAACAAAACCATGCGTTTATATTTCAACTTTAACGCCTCGTGATGTATTTGACCAGGATGCAAATGAAAACAGCCTTTATTGGGATAGATACGAACAACTTGAGAATTTACTAAAGTCAGCCAATGGTTATAATGAAGATACAGATAATAAGTACAAAATAGGATTTGTATGTATTGACAGCATAAACGTATTTGGTGACGATTTATTATCAAGAAAAGAATTATTTCGTATTTTCAATTTGTTCAGGCGGTATGGAATTATAGGTATAATAATCGTTGAGGAAGACGAAAGGTATATTTACCAGAGTAATGGTAAGCTACATGGGGAGACTATAGAATTTGTAGGAGATATAATAATATCTCTTACACTGGAAGAGGATCAGAATTATATGTTCAGGTATTTGGAAATAACAAAATCCCGCTATCAGCATCAGGTATATGGCAAACATCCTTTTAAAACAGAAGGGAAAAAGAGTGATCCTGAAGAAGCAGTTTTTGCTCTCCGGGTTTATCCTTCGTTGCATTATATTGTTTTTGGAAAAGAATCAAAGAATAAAAGCGGTGAATTAAAAATAGATAAAGGCACCCTCTTTTTTGCTAAGGATGTGGAAGAATACCTGGCAAGTAATTTTAAAGCCCCAGGTTCAATATTAATTGAAGGGCCTGCTGCGACATTTAAAACTAATATCGCTAAAGATTTTTTGTTCCGTGGATTGTTAAATGATGATCAGAATACTAGGAAAAATTTAGTTGGCTTGGACGCAATATGCCGAGTTAATAAATATCATAAACATCATAAACATCATAAACATAAAATTACTAATCGTAACGAAAAGCATATAATATTTATTCAATTCTCTGACGATAATTACGCCTATAGAGAACAATCAGAAAATCAAATACAATTCATTTATTCGGGTGAACTTAACTCTTATTTGGAAGGAAAAGGAATCACATGCCAAAAGAAAATGCTTAACAATATTGAAGATAATTACAGATATGTAATAAATAAGTATTTAGTAAATTCCAACCTGAAAATAGATAACAAAATAAAAATACTTGAAGGTTATTATACCGAAGTTATATTTAAAAGTGGAAATATATTGCCGGAAGAATTTGTTAATGCTCTGCTTAAAGTTTTTGTGGAAAATGACATTGCCCCGGATGAAAACATACGTATTGTTTTTGATGAAATAGGAAAGATAGGAACAGCTTATCCGTTTCTATTAAAGAATAAAACTTCCGGTGAACTATTCATCTCTTCAATCTTACATATTTTAAAAAATTATCAGGCAACGGTAATTATAACCGGTACAACTGGAAATTTTGAAAAAGCAGACAAAGTAATTGACCATGTTCGCACGTCGGTTGACGCGACTCTTTCAACAAGGAAAGTAAGCGTCTTTGGCGATAACTATATTATTTTAAAAGGAGAAGGTTTATTAAAGCACGAACATGAGGTAGCCGAAAAAACTCCTGCTGTAATATTACACTCAAGCGATACTACTTATAATAATGGAAGAAATTATCGGGTTGATAAAGATTATTTTAATGGACTTGTTGGTTTTGAGAATAATAAAATATATAGGCCGGGTGTTACTTTTTATACGTACGAGGAAAATTCGTCCATATATAAAAAGTATAATGAAAGCCTTAGTCCGATATTTGAATTTGCATTTAATTACAGAAAGCCCATTGAAATAGCGGCTAATGTATTGCCAAATGATACTGGAGTTATAGCCTTTGACGGCGGCTCTTCCGAAGCGTATCATAATGCTCTCTCTTTAACTTCGGGTAATCCATTGGATAGAACAATATTATTTACAATTGATGAATTTTACAAAGGTAACAAAGAAGAGGGGACCAAATCGGAGGGAAATGAATCTGATAAAACGTTTTTAGAACTTGAAAAAAAATCCATTTATGATGAAAAATATCTCATTGCAAATAAACATGGCTCAAGTTCATCTACTACTTTCCCATATTATGATAACGTGCTTTTTATTGCTTATAACAATGAGCTGCTCGGGGATGATGCTAATGAGCTAAGTAAAAAAAGTACAGTGGAAAGCTGGAAAGAAATAAAAAGCATTATTGATAAATGTAAAAAGGATGAAAATAATACAGCTCAACCAATTGGCATGTGTCTAAAAACAAATCAAACTATTGCCTGCGTCTTTATTGATGTTTTAATTAAATACATCAAAAATTATAAAAACAAAAAAGATGATGTTGTTCTTGGATTGTTTCCAAAAATTATTGAAAAAAAGGAATTGGAGTTTGTTAACGAAATTATAGCGTTTGGGAAAGTATTTAGTCCTTTTATGGAAAAAAATGTAGTAATTAAGGAAGCAGGTACAACTATCCCCAAAGGGGGACAAACCGATTCAGGCAGTAGTACAAATAGAGGTGATAATAAAAAACGCGAGCTTGAATATAAAACACAATTGGATACCAATACGTTGTTTTATGTTTGCTGGTATTCTGAACTTAGAGAACTGTTAAAAAGAGAACCCGATTTGGCAGATAAACTTGATGTTGTTGCTTTGCCGGGAGGAGGTTTTAAAGGCGATTGGCAGGTGGGAATGCTGAAAGGTTCGGTTAGCAGTAAGCTTGGTATAAATATTATAAAAACCCTGTGCAGCAAAACCGAAGATTATAAAAGATTCTTTTTAGGGGTCGGAATGCCGACAAATGAGCGTTTTAGAAATAAAAACAGCTATAGCGCATGGCCTAATTCTGATATAAACATAAAACTGAAAAAACAGGAAATCATAAAAACTGAAGGTGTGGAGAAGGCAAAAAAAATCAGATCGCAATTAGACTATTTGTATTACATACACGAGCACGCCAATGAAAGATCAAAAATCAAAGACTATCGGCAAAATAAAGACGTTTTTATGTCATTATTTAATGAATTGATGAATATTATTGATGAAGATGAGAAGACTCTTCAAAAGCATATAGTAAAAAAAATAATAGTGCCATTGAAGAATAGTCTCAGAAATATGGATGGAAAACCTAATACCAATGCGAAGAATTAAGCGTAAAACATGGTGAGCAAAAATGGAGGAGTTCGAATTTTATTTATCAATTTTTCCACAAATAAAAAGTTGCATAATAAATAAAAAGTGTGCATTAACCAATATGGGTAAAAATGCAAGAAGTTTATTTTATTATTTTTTTAAAATTAATTTGGAGAACAGGACATTAGTTCCTATTTTTTCGTTTACCAAGAGACGAAAAACACTGTGTATAAAATGTGGATAACTCTTGGCCGTGAAAATGTTTCACGCTGAAAACCTGCTGTTATGAACACACTGTTAACATGCAGTTTGTTCATTAAATTAAAAAAACTAACTTAACTAATTGTTATACAACGAGTTAGCGGAAATTTGCTGATGTGGATAACTTGTTGATAAATTTGTGTGGGTTTTAAGAAAGTTTCGTTTTCAGCTTATTTTAAGACTTTTAAATATTTTCTAAATGTGGATAAATTAAACATGATAAGTTTGGATATACTTGCTAAAGATACACAAAAAGACGCCCAGACAGTCTGGAATGACTGCTTAAAAATAATAAAAGACAATGTACCCCAAATAACCTATACTACCTGGTTTATACCAATTAAACCTGTCCGTTTTGAGGGGGATACCATTGATGTACAGATACCAAGCAAATTCTTTTGGGAATGGGTAGATGAACATTACAACACATTGCTCAACAAAGCCCTTAGAGAAGTAATAGGAGAAAATGCCCGTCTTACATACACTACTTACGAAGAAAAAGAAGAACCTGTTCCCCCCGCTCCCGCTCCACGACCGGTAATTAAAGAAGAACCGGTAGCGGCAGTTGAAGATGATGCAAAAGGGCAGAATAATTTTGAAACTTACCTTAACCCGAAATATACATTCGACAATTTCATTAAGGGGGAAGGAAATCAACTGGCACGCGCGGCAGCCGGAGCCATAGCCGATAATCCCGGCGGAACATCATTTAACCCGCTGTTTGTTTATGGCGGGGTTGGTTTGGGCAAAACCCATCTTATACAGGCCATTGGGAACAAAATTGTTGAAAATATGCCCGAAAAAAGGATTATCTATCTTTCTGCCGATCATTTTACTGTGGAATTTGTAGAGTCGATACAGTCGAACAAAGTAAACGAATTTTCTAACTTCTACAGAAGCATGGATGTGCTGATAATTGACGATATCCAGTTTCTTATTGGGAAGGAAAAAACGCAGGATTTGTTCTTCCATATATTCAACACATTACACCAGTTAGGCAAACAGATAATACTTTCGAGCGATAAACCGCCAAAAGACCTGAAGGGACTCGATGACCGTCTTATTTCGCGTTTCCAGTGGGGTCTGACGGCAGATATTCAGCCACCTGACCTTGAGACAAGGATTGCCATTCTGCACAAAAAGAGCAGCGATTACGGCATGAATATATTGCCCGAAATTCTTGAGCATATAGCAACGAACATAACTTCAAATATCCGCGAGCTGGAAGGATGCCTTATAAAACTTCTTGCAAACGCGTCTTTGAACTCAAAAGACATAAACCTTGAGCTTGCCAAAAAGACAGTCAAGGAAATAGCCACAAACCGCAAGGTTACTGTTTCTGTTGAAACAATAACCCGTTGCGTATGCGAGTATCTTGGCGTGGATGAAAACAAGATAAGAGATAAAACCCGGAAAAAAGAGATTGTAATGGCAAGGCAGCTGGCAATGTATTTATCGAACCAGCTTACCAAATCGTCTCTTAAATCAATAGGGCTCCATTTTGGAGGCCGGGATCACTCAACCGTAATCCATGCCTGCAGAGCTATAGAGGAGGGAGTGCTGATTGATAAGAACCTTAAAGAAACTGTTGATAACATAAGAACAAAAATAGAACTTAACCTGTTTTAAAATGTGGATAACTTGTTAACATCTTGCAGATAGCCCCAAAACGCGGTTTTTGCAGTGTTAACAAGTTTTATTTTTTTCTCATTTCCTGAATTTACCCCTATAAATATTGCGATTTTGTGCGATAATAAAAGAAAATATTAAATAATAACAAGTTACGGTAATTGCTTAATATTTAATTTAAAGAGTGGTTGTAATTATCAGTAAAAACTCAAATGTGGATAAGTTTCCACATGATGTGGAAAACCGGTAATTTGAAATTTCTGCAACCAGTCCGGCAGCTTAAAAATTATTAAATTCAGACAATTTTCAATGAAGCAGCTGTTTAAATTTGCAATGTGACGAAAGCCAAAATCACAATATGTTTATTTGACAATTTCTTTTGTAAAGATTAAATTAAATAAAGATTTATAACAAAACCGTTCAGGTTTGATAATGAAGCAAAAAAGTAAATATATAATTCCGGTTTTATTGCTATTATCGGTTGTTTTTTCGAGCTGTTCTTCAAAAGTAAACAACAGTTTTACTTTAAAGAACATGGCGGCCGGCGCGGTATATATAAATTTCAGAGGTACGGAAATTGCGGTTCCCGCGGGTCAGACGGTAATTGTAAAGGAAATACCTGCCGGAACATACCAATATTCAACAACGTACGAAATACCGTCTGGGGCTTCGACCGGATCTGCAACCGGCGCTCTTGCCGGAGATGTTGTTTTTAAAGCGGGAACAAAAATACTTGTGTTGTATTCAAGCGCTTTTGAAAGTGACGCGTATAAAATAAGCGCTACAATATCAAACAGCGATGATCAGGATCCTACAACATTAACTTCACCTTAGGGAATTAATGAAGTATTGCGTGGCGCTTCTGCTTTTGCCATACTTCTATCTCTTTCCGCAGGCAGATTCAGGCGTAATAATATCTGAGGTTATGTTTTATCCTCAGGGGAGCAATACGGAATTTGTAGAGGTTTACAACCAAAGCGAATTCCACCCGGTAGATATTGACAGTTTTAAAATCAAATACTCTTCTTCAAATCCAGATATAATAATTTCCGCTGGCCATGGCACAATATTACAGCCAAAATCGTATGCTGTAATTCTGGAAGGCGATTATGATACCGCTTCCGGCATTTACAATAAACTTATTCCTGCCGGCGCGTTGATTGTAAAAATTGCGGATAACGCCTTTGGAACCAATGGAATGGCAAACACAAGCAACCGGCAAATTGAACTGATAGCCAAAAACGGCACTGTCATTGATTCCTACACATACTCGGCCAACAATCAACAAGGTTATTCCGATGAAAGAATAAATCTAAACTCGGATACATCCGCGGCTAACTGGCAAAATTCGCTTTGCGTTAACGGTACTCCTGGCTATAAGAACTCTGTTTCCAAATGGGAATATGATCTTGCGGTTTGTTCAATAAAAATAAGTCCTCAGGTTGTTTTTCAGGGTGCGCCGGCGCAGATAACCGCAACAGTTAAAAACAGTGGAACAAAAGCTACACAAGACTTTTCTGTAAAAATGTACTTTGATGAAAACAATAACAACCTGCCGGAAGAAAAAGAGGCGTTTTACGAAAAATCCTATTCTGATTTACTTCCTGATGATTCAATAAATGTAGTCGGATATGTAACAGCTAAAAACGAGGGGAGTTATAACATAATTGCCGAAGCGGTTTTTGCCGATGATGAAGCTCCACAGAATAATACGCTTACGGTCCCGTTTACAGTAACACAAACAGAATGCGGTTATAACGATATTGTGATAAACGAAATAATGTACGCGCCGGCAAACGGAGCGACCGAATGGATTGAATTGTTTAATAAATCCCTCAACACCATTAATCTGAAAAACTGGAAAATGGGCGATAAAACAAACAGGGTTACCGTCACTCAAAAAGATGTATACCTAAAACCACAAAACTATATTATCATAACAAAAGATTCATCAATACTAAAGGAATATTCAATTTCTGCTGAAATAGTAAAAACAAACTTTCCGGCATTAAATAATACAGGCGATGCGGTTGTTGTAAGCGATTCTCTTGGTAAGACAATTGACAGCCTGGAGTATTTACCCGAATGGGGCGGTTCGCAAAACGGTCATTCTCTTGAAAGGGTGAATGTAAACAATAATTCCTGTCTCACTTCTAATTGGGGCGGTTGTATAAACGCACATAAGGCAACACCGGGAGTAAAAAACTCAATTACCCCCGCAGATTATGACGTTTGTATAAACGAATTTTACCCTGAAAATAAAACACAGATAATAACGGGGACAAACAGGCTATACTATAAAATTAAAAATGCCGGCCAAAAAACAACAACCGCCTTTAAGCTGAGTTTATACTTAGATTCGAATAACGATTCAATACCGCAAGAAGCCGAGTTGATGAAATCGGTTGAATTTAATGCGTTACAACCAGGGGACAGCATATTCAACCATACAGATATAACAAATATAAAGAAAGGACTCAACAGTTATATAGCCGAAGTAAATTATGCCGAAGATGAAAAGCCTGAAAACAGCAGGGCAATAACAACGTTTACGGGTTATGATATTCCCGAACAAAGAAACGATATAATAATTAATGAAATAATGTATGCGCCGGAAACGGGCCGACCTGAATGGGTGGAGTTATATAACAGAAGTACAAAACCAATTGACCTGAATGGTTTTAAATTGTGTGACGATACGGATTCATCAACAATACTGAAAAATAGTTTTATAATCCTACCCGGCGAATATATAATTGCCGCGCCGGATAGCGGCATACTAAATTATTATAAACTGGCCTGCCGGTTAATTACCGCGAAATTACCCTCGCTTAATAATAATGGAGATAAAGTAATACTGACAGACTCCCTTAACATAACAATTGACAGCCTTTATTACCTTCCAGCGTGGGGAGGTTCGGCGGGTGATTATTCACTCGAAAGGAAAGACGCAGAAGCTGCTTCCACTTTGCAAAGCAACTGGGGTAGCAGCATAAACATTCAAAGAGCCACGCCGGGGGCTAAAAATTCAATAGCCGTTAAGCTGAACGATATTTCTGTTGAAAGCTTTTATACAAATGATACTTTGATAAGCATAAAAGATACGGCGGTTTTATATGTGTTGGTTAAAAACAAAGGGAAGCTTTCGGCGGAAAATGTAACGCTCAGATTATATAAAGATACCAACAACGATTCACTTGCCGCGGCAACTGAATTGATTAAAACGGATAATATTGCAAAATTAAATTCGGGGGACAGCATTTTGGTGCAATACATAGTGTATGGTTTTACTGAAGGCATCAACAATTACATAATAAAAACGGCTGTGACAAATGACGAAGATACGCTTAACAATAATAAATTACTGACAATTAAAGGCGTTGTCTATACGGAAAATAAATACGATCTGGTGATAAACGAAATAATGTACGCCCCAAAATCTCCCGAATGTGAATGGCTGGAGGTTTTTAACAGAAGCGCTAAACCGGTAAACCTTAAAGGGTATTATCTTAAAAACGGTGAGTCAACATACAGGCTGACGGAAAAGGAATGTATAATAAGCTCCGGGAATTATATGGTGGTTGCCGCGGATTCATCAGTAAAGCAATTGCACAACATTGCCAATGTTGTCATTACAAAAATTCCGCAGCTAAATAATACTCAGGGAGAAATTGTACTGGCGGATTCGTATATGCGTACAATTGATTCGCTTAAATATTTTTCAACTTGGGGAGGCGGCAGCGGCAAATCTGTAGAAAGAATAAACGCTGATTCTGCTTCCTCTGCACAAATAAACTGGAAGGGATCGAAGGATAAAAACGGCAGTACGCCCGGCAGAAAAAATTCGGTTTCGCCTCCGTTGATTGATATTTGTATAAACGATGTTCAGACTACCGAACCATATCAAATATACGGTAGTAATATTTCATTAAAGATAAAACTAAGGAATAATGGAATAAACAACGCAGTTGTAAATCTGGCGGTATATGTTGATACAAATAATGATTCTCTTGCCGAAACAGCCGTATATAGTAGAGACAATATTTCAATTTCGGCAAATGACTCTCTTATAATTAATACGGGGGTAATATGGCAAAAAGCTGTTAAGGATATTGGGTTTATAATTTTTGCCGAAGCTGCCGGAGATGAGGATACGTTAAATAACAGGCGTTACAAGGAAATAAGAATAAAGCCCTCAACATATTCGTTAGTAGTGAACGAAATTATGTATAATCCTTCGGCGGGGGAGCCGGAATGGATAGAGCTTTACAATAATTCCGCAGATACTGTTAATTTAAATAATTGGTATGTGAGCGATGTGATTGCGACTCCTACGATATTACTGTTAACAAAAAGGTGTTCAATTGCACCCGGCGCGTATTTTATAGTGGCAAGGGATTCTTCTATTTTCAATTATCATAAAAGTATTACCGCCGGTATTTATACCGGTTCTTTGCCTGTGCTGAACAATGATGAAGACGGAGTAGTGCTGAAAGATTTTACCGGCAGCACAATTGATTCCGTTTTTTATAAGAGTACAATGGGGGGTAAAAACGGCTATTCGCTTGAAAGAATTTCAACATCGAGCGGTTCTCTTGCAAATACAAACTGGGGCAGTTCAACCGATGTGGAGTTAAGCACGCCTGGCAGAAAAAACAGTATTGCCGCAAAAGTATTTGATGTAAAAACAACCTCTGTATTTACGGTTCCGGCAAACCCTGTTAGAAACCAGCCGTATAATATTGGGGTAAAAGTAACAAATAACGGAACCGTGGCTGTTGCCGGGTTTGGTGTAAACTTTTATACTTCGGCAGATACTACTCCGGTTAATTTAAAATTTGCGGAAGAGGTAACATATCCCGCAGCTCTTAAGCAAAATGATACATGCGTCATAATTTCGGCAAACCAGTATAAATGCAAAAACCCGGAGTTCGTTATAAGGGCTGGAGCGGTTTTACCGCAGGATGAAGACACATCGGATAATTCCGCGCAAAGTATAATACGGCAGTCGGAGAGCAAAAACTCTGTTCTTGTTAACGAAATTATGTATTATCCTAAAAATGATGAACCCGAATGGGTGGAACTGGTTAATAATACGGAGAACGCAATAAACTTGAAAGGCTGGACAATTGGCGATATATATACCGTCCCCGTAAAAGCCATACTGTCCACAAAGGATTATTATTTTAATTCGGGAGAATATCTGGTTGTTGCGCGGGACAGCTCCTTTTTTAAGTTCAACAAAACAAACGATATTAAAGTGTTGATTGCTTCTTTCGGACAGCTTAATAATGGATCGGATGGCATTACAGTCTGCGATTACAGGGATTCCGTAATTACGCAAACCGTATACCAAAGCAGCTGGGGCTGTGAAACCGGAAAATCGGTAGAAAGAGTTAGTCTTGCAAACATGGCAAATGACAGCAGCAACTGGAAGCTTTCTTTAAACGCCGGAGGATCAACGCCGGGGAAGATTAATTCAGTCGTTAATATGCCAGTATACAAAAAAAACAGCGCGTATATAAACGAAATCTTGTTCTCCCCCGCGGAGGATAATTGTGAATATGTGGAAATTATAAACCCCGGACCGGATTCATTAAATATAGGCGGCTGGAGCATAACAAACAGCAGGGGAACAAAGTATACCTTAATAACGGATTATTATTATCTGCCTAAAAACAGTTATTTTGTTGCGGCGGCTGATTCTATCATACTGAATAAATATCCTTATCTTTCGGAATTTCCCGGCAAACGAATTATGAATACGTCAGGCTTGGGATTGGAAAATGCCGGAGGAATTGTTGTGCTGAAAGATTATTTCGGTAATACAATCGACTCCGCAATTTATGATGCCAATTGGGAGAATAAAAAATTACAGGGGACAGAAAACAGATCGCTCGAAAAAATAAACTATCTTTCATCGGGTTTAATAAAGGAAAGCTGGGCCAGTTCGGTGAACTCCTTGTTTGGCACGCCCGGAAAAGAGAACAGTACAATAGCCTCTGTTCAAAACAGAGGGGAATTGCTTTCTGTAAAGCCCAATCCGTTTTCGCCGGATAATGACGGTTACGAAGATGTTACCACAATTTCATATAATCTTAACAAGCCATCTGCGCAGGTGCGTGTAAAGATATTTGATAGTAAAGGGAGATTGGTTCGCACAATAATTAACGCTCAGCAAAACGGTTCAAGCGGCAGCATAATATTCAACGGATTTGATGACAGCGGCAACGCGTTAAGAATGGGCATTTATATTATTTATCTTGAAGCATCATGCGCTGACGGCTCCACCGAGGCTATGAAATGCGCTGTTGTAATAGCAAGAAAGTTATAAAAAAAGCGGCCCTAAAGCCGCTTTTTAATTTCAATTTTAATTGGTCTTTCGTACAACGCCAAAGCATCTTTTATTATTCACCATAGATGTGTAATAAACCCGGTATTCGTTATTGAACTTTCTAAAAAACGGATAGGAAGCATCCCTCAGCGCCCAGTTATTACAAGTCATATAATTTGTAAAAAACGGATTAGTAGCGTCTTTAACCCAATTAATCCCGTCACTGGATGTTGCCATGCCAAAGCCGTAATCAGAGCCAGTTGTCGCGTTCATATAAACCATTTTATAAACGCCGCTATCGTTAATAACCGAAGCGCAGTAAACTCCCATTCCTTCCCAGTCTTGTGTCTTGGTAAGAATTGGGTTGCCGGAGTATTTTGTAAAATTGACTCCGTCTGAAGAAATAGCCAGCCCGATTTTTGCAACATAGCCTATATTAGTGTTAGTACCATGATAGTACATATAGTAATAATTACCAACCTTGATTACGTCCGAAACTCCAATATTATATTCCCAGCTTTCGGCGCCGGAAAGAATAGGTTGACTGGTTTTTGTCCAGGTTATTCCGTTTGTGGAAGTGGCAAGCCCAACAGACCATCTGCCGATAGCAGAAAGCCCGCTAAAGTACATCTTGTAACCATTTTGGTCTTTAATAATAGCTCCAGGGTCAACTTCACGTTCGCAATAAGTACCTAAATTACCAGGGCTAAGAACGGGAAGTGAATCCTGATATTTCCAATTCAAACCATCCGGGGAAGTAGCGTACATAATATAAACTTTATTGTCATAACCCCACCCGGCACACCACATTTTATAAACGCCTCCATCCAAAATAATTCTCGGATCAAGAACGCCATTTGAACAATACGGAAAACTATTAGCCGATAGAAGAGGGTTGTTATAATAATCTATCCAGCTTGTTGTGGCTTGCCCGCCCCAGTTGACGTAAATACTTATGCCCCCGGTTGGATTATCAACAGGATTAAGCGTAATACTAACGTTGCTGACCTGGTTTGCGGAAACGTCAACCATAGCAGTGCCGGAATATACAATTTTACCGGAAGATTCTTTCGCGTCAACACGAAGCTTCCAGGTTCCGACAGCCAGGTTATTAAACGTAATTGATGCGGTCGAGTCGGTAAGTAGGTTCAAATTTGCTTGTAACGTATCTACCCCGTTTAACGTAATATAGGCTGTTATAAATGCAACATTTGAAGGCGCGTTTACCTTGTCAATTTTCAATAAAGCTTTTCCGCTTTGTGAACTTGTATCTGCCGGACCTGCAATTCTATCGCTGGAACAGCCTGAAATAAGCAGAAATAAAACACATATTATTGAAAGGAATAGATTTTTCATTATAACCCCTTTTTTTAACATAAATTAGTTCATATACATTCTAAAGTCAAGATATTGAATGCTGTTATTTGTTTGTTTTACGGATTTTTTTCCGCAAAAGCGTGGCTGTTTTTACAGTCGCGGGTTCAATTAAACATTTTTTAAAACGAAACGATAATAAATGAGTAATTAGGTTTAGGAAAAATATAGCCACCATTTGATATCGTAAAGCAATACAATAGCCATTTGTGCAGAGCGGGGAATTGTTTTGAATTAATATTGACGCTTACAAACTAATTTATCTGTAAGATAAATTATAATTAAATTCCTTGGCCTTTGCTCAAGAGGGTAAGCCTGCTGGTTTTGTTGAAAACAACATACAGCTGATTTTATTTTTTAGAAAATACGTGTGTTAATTAATTCTGTCTGAAATAAATATTCTATTAAAATAATAGCTGGATTACATTATGAAATGGTTTGATGATCTGAGCATATCAAAAAAGCTAACCTGTTCTTTTCTGATAATGACTTTTTTTACTGTTTTGCTGGGCGCTTATACATTGCTGAAAGTATCATCGCTTGCAAAACAAGATCAGTTTATGTACGATAAATGCGTAAACTACATACAGCAACTGGGGATTATTACGGGCAAATATGAGCGCCTGAACGGGGTTATGAGAGATCAGTTAATTGCCAAAGATGCTTCGTCTTTAGCCGAGGGTTCGCAAAACATTCTTAAAATGCAGGATGAAATAACCGCTGCGATACAAAAGCTTGTTCCGGAGATAAATGACAATAAAGAGAAAAGTCTTTATGATAATTTATGCGCCGAGTACTCCTCATTCAGAGAATTGACGACAAAATATGATAGTTTTATAAATAGCGGACAAAAAGGAGAGGCAGAAATACTGCTTGGCGGCAGCCTTAACAACGCCGCAAAAAGTACTCGAGCCTCGATGGAGGCCCTTTTCCAATTCAATACGGACAATGCGCAAAAGATCATTTCCTCCAACAACAGCAGCGCTTCCGGCGCGTTTTTGTTTACAATTATCATTCTTTTTATTGCCGTGGCAGCTTCAATAGTCGCGGCAAAAATAATAGCCGGCAAGTTTAATGAATTAACTGGAAAAATACTCTTTGCTGTAAACGAACTTACCAAAGGGCGCATAAAAACAAGAATTATTATCGATTCCGGTGATGAATTTGGAGATATGGCCAGGGCGTTGAATAAGTTTGCTTCGCATCTTGAAGAAAACGTAATAAGTCCATTTAGGAAAATTAGCGAAGGGAATGTTGGGTTTACCGCTCACGTGGCAGACATCGGTGATGAAATATCTCCTGTAATTAACAAGGTAACCGTTAATATAAGGAACCTTGTCGCGGAAACTTCCCTCCTTACAAAAAGCGCAATTGAAGGCAATTTAAAAGCAAGGGGTGATGCGGGGAAATTTACGGGCGCTTATAAAGAACTTATTGAAGAAATAAACAATACCCTCGACTCCATGACCGGGCCTTTGGTCACTTCTGCCGAATATATGGATAAAATCAGCAAGGGAGTAATTCCCGATCAGATAACCGATAATTACAAGGGCGATTTTAACAAAATTAAATTGAATCTCAATTCTCTTATATGTGTATTAAACGGCTTTAGCAATGCCGCCAAAGAGATGGCATATCAACATTCAATTGGGGAAATTGATTCTACAATTGATGCCGAAAAATATCCGGGTATTTACGGGCTAATTGCCAAATCTATGGATGGCATTATTAAGAACAATATAGATGTTAACGCCAAAGTTATGGATGTTGTGGGGCATTACGCGGTTGGTGATTTTTCGGTTGATATAGACAGGTTTCCGGGAAAGATGATAAAGCTGACTGAATCTGTAGACCTGGTTAAGAAGAATCTGATGGATATAAATCAGGAAATTGTTAATGTTGCCAACGCGGCGGTACAGGGAGATTTGAATGTTCGGGGTAATGAAGAAAAATTTCAGTACCACTTCCGCGAAATGGTTGCCGAAATAAACAAAACTCTTAATGCAATCACAGCTCCTTTGGATATGGCTTCGGAATACATAGATAAAATAGGCAAAGGTGAAATTCCTGAAAAAATAACCGATGAGTATAACGGCGATTTTAACAGGCTAAAGGAAAGCATCAATTCATGCATAGAAGGACTTGACGGACTTCGAGAAGCCTCTGAGGTTTTGGGGTTGATGTCTAAAAACGATTATACCCGCAATGTAGGGGGCGAGTCCCTTGGCATTTTTGCGGATATGCGTAAATCTGTAAATAAAGTTCTGTTGCGGTTAAACGCGGTTCAAAACGTGCTGATACAAATCTCCAACGGAGACCTTGGCAAGCTCGATTTCTACAAGTCGGTAGGGCGCAGTTGCGAAAACGACAAGCTTGTTCCTTCGCTTGTAATAATGATGAGCAGTATAAAAGCGCTGGTAGAAGATATAAACGTTTTGACAGTTTCGGCCCAGAACGGGAATTTATCGGAACGCGCGGATGAAACAAAACATAACGGCATGTTTAAGGAAGTAATAATAGGCGTAAACAAAACCCTCGATGCGGTTGTTCGTCCCCTTAATATGGCGGCTGAATATGTAGACAAAATCAGCAAGGGAAATATACCTCCGCGAATTACCGAAGAATATAATGGCGATATCAACACATTAAAAGAAAACCTTAATATATGTATTGAAGCTGTAAACCTGCTTGTTACCGATGTTAATATGCTTTCAAATTCCGCTGTTGAAGGGAAGCTTGACGTAAGAGCGGATGAATCCAGGCACGGTGGAGATTTCAGGAAAATAGTTGCCGGCATGAATACGACTATTGACGCCGTAGTGACGCCAATTAAAGAAGGTGTGGGCGTACTAAGCAAAATGGCGTCCGGAGATTTGACGATTAAAATAGAAAGCGATTATAAGGGGGATCATCAGTTAATTAAAAACAGCATAAATACGGTTGCCGAATCGTTAAACAAAGCCCTGGGCGATGTCAGCAACGCGGTTTCGGCTACCGCGAGCGCGAGCAATCAAATATCTTCAAGCACGGAAGAGATGGCCGCCGGTTCAAGAGAACAAACAACACAGACCGCCGAAGTTGCAAGCAGTGTTGAAGAAATGACTCGCACAATTCTTGAAAACACTAAAAACGCTTCGCTCGCGGCCGAAGCGGCAAAAGAGGCTGGTTTAAAGGCTAAAACAGGGGGCAATGTTGTAAGCGAAACCATAGACGAGATGAACAGGATAGCGGAAGTTGTGCAGAAATCTTCTGAAATGGTCAGAACGCTTGGCAAGAGCAGCGATGAAATTGGAGAAATAGTACAGGTGATTAACGATATTGCAGACCAGACAAACTTACTGGCTCTTAATGCGGCAATTGAAGCCGCCCGCGCCGGCGAGCAGGGGCGCGGATTTGCCGTTGTTGCCGATGAAGTAAGGAATCTTGCCGACAGAACTTCGAGGGCTACCAAGGAAATTGCCACCATGATACAACAGATTCAAAAAGACACGCACCATGCGGTTGAATCGATGCAGGAAGGAACAAAACAGGTTGAAACCGGAAAAACCCTCGCGAACAAGGCCGGCGCTTCTCTGGATGAAATTGTTGTGGGCGCTCAAAAGGTTGTTGATATTGTTACGCAGGTTGCCGCCGCAAGCGAACAGCAATCGGCCGCGGCTGAACAGATAAGCAAGAATGTTGAAGCTATCAGCTCGGTAACGGAACAAACCGCTTCGGGCAATGTGCAGGTTGCAAGAGCTGCCGAAGATCTGAACAGGCTGACTGTTAATCTCGAAAATCTTGTGAACAAATTTAGCCTGAATAAGGAAGAGGCTTACGGACTTAATTCGGTAAAGCTGCTTAACCAGAACTGAGTTATATGATATTAAAATCTTCCGCGTACCAACGCGTATGCGGAAGATTTTTATAATATCCTTATATACCCGCTAAAGCTTGTTGATAATATCCGCGAACCGGGCAGCTATATTTTTCCTGTCGTATTTTTTAAGCTTTTCCGTATCGGTTTTAAATGACGGGACGTTTGTAAAAAACTCTTCGGCGTAGCTGTTGTAGTTAAATAGCATTCCCGCGTTGGTGTCTTTCAGTATTTCTTCAACTTCCGCGTTATCGTTTCCAAAAGCGATAATCGCCTTGCCCGTGCGCAGGTATTCGAACAGTTTTCCGGGCAGATGCCGCGGTTCGGTGGGGCATACCATAAGGCAGAAGGCGTTTTCCATTTCGGCAATAAGTTTGTTATATGGTAAAAAGCCGAGATATTCGGTGTGCGCGGTCAATCCGTTTTCTTCAATGGATTGTTTAATTCCGGGACTTACAGTACCGGTAAATTTTATTTTGTAGTTTTCCCCTCTATCAATTTTATTTTTAATTGTTTTCCAGAAATTCACGGGGTTCTGGAAATCGAAAATATTGCCCGCGTGTAAAATAATTTTTTCGCTTTTATTTTCCGCAGGCTTAAAATCTGTAAACTCATCTTCATCAAATCCCCAGAAAAGAACCTCCGATTTGTGTTCGGTATTGGCGTATTTTCTGCAAAAATCGGCCTTCATGGTATTGGTAACGTATACAACTTTCGTGGCGTTTTTTATGACGCTTTTTTCAAGGTGATTGTCTATTAAAAGCGTAAGCGGACTTCTCTTGAAATTTTTGTAATATACAATATCAACCCAAGGGTCAATAAAAACAGGAATGTGTGGAATGCCGAAGATTTTACACAGTTTCATACCAATCAATTGAGTCGTATGAGGCGGGCCTATGGTTACAATTGCATCTGCCCGGCTTCTCTTAAGATATTCTTTACCGCTTTTAACCGCATAAGGATACCAGCCTGCTCTCGCGTCCGGTATGAAAAGGTTCATTCGTATCCAGATGGAAATTCTGTGCGCAAGGCTTTTGTTTGTAAGCGAAATAGTTTCGGAAGCAACAAGCTGTTCATCTTTTGCCTTGCCAGTAAATTTTTTATAGATATTAAACGGTTCGAATGACTTGGTTTTTATTACTTCAAGGTTTTTATCCACCTGATCAAGCAGACTTAAATCCTTTTGCGAAAATGTATCCTCTTCAACCGTCATAACCGAAGGCAAACAGCCGTATTCGGGAAAATACTTTATCATCTTCAGGGGCCAATGTATTGAGGCCTTGCCTGAAGGGGGCCAGTAATATGAAATAAAAAGAACCTTTTTCATTTAACGGTTTCGGGTTTTGTTCCTACAAGTCTTATTGTAACAGCTTCTCCCTGGTGTAACGATCCTTCGGAAAGCACAGAGGTTTCCTTTTTGAATAAGTCAAAGTCGAGAGGGGAAAAGTAATTGACAAAATCCTCAAGCGAGTAAAGCAAATCTGGGTCTTTGGGCCCGCCGGAATTTTTGCCGAGCTGGTCTTTATCGTATGCTTCCACAATAAGTTTGCCGCCCGGTTTAAGCAGTTCTAAAACTTTTTCCGCAACATCTTCCATTTCCTCGTATGGCAGATGGAGAAAAAATATAGCGCAGGCGTCATAGGAATTGTTTTCAGCCTTAAATTCAAGAATATCTGTAACGGTATAATTTATACTTACTTTGTTTTCGGCCGCAAGGGTAAGCGCTTTTTCTTTTGCTTTACTGCTGATGTCAACAGCGTCAACCTGCCAGCCGCATTTGGCCGCGTAAACTCCGTTTCTGCCTTCGCCATCGGCAAGCATTAGAATTTTACCGGGAGTCAGGTATCCAAGCTGGTTTTTAAAAAACGCGTTTGGTTCTTTCCCGTAAACATACTCCCGCGCGGCAAATCTCTCATCCCACATTTTTTTTATATTGCTTTCATTCATGGTATATCGCCGTAAATTTATGATTATTAAAAATATTTAATGCCGGTTAATTTTCATAGGCAAATATTTATATCACTTTCTTTTCAGGCTCTTATTTTATCATTTTTTTGTATTTTGCTTTACCTTATTATAAAGTTTTAAATTAAGAAAATAGTAACAGATAATGATTTTTTTAAACCCCGCGGTTTTATTCGGGCTTTTGGCCTCATCTATACCAGTACTTATTCACCTTTTTAACCTGCGCAAGCTTAAAAAGATTGAATTTAGTACGCTTACTTTTTTAAAGGAACTGCAAAAAAACAAGATACGAAAAGTAAAATTAAAACAGTGGATTTTACTCGCGTTAAGAATGCTTATAATAATATTTCTCGTCACGGCTTTTTCGCGTCCTACAATAAAAGGCGTTGCTCTTGGCGGAACAACATCTTCGGCAAAAACAACAGCCGTGTTTGTAATAGACAATACTTTCAGCATGTCGGTTGTGGCAAATAAAGGCTCGTATTTCAATCAGGCAAAGCAGGCCGTGTACGATTTGCTCTCGCACTTGCAGGAAGGGGATGAAGCCGCTATAATTTTAATTTCGGACCAAAGCGGCGAGGAAATAAAAGCGACAAATAATTTAGTAGATTTGAAAAAGCAGATTGATAACCTTCAGCTATCATACTCCAGCGGGAGTTTTAATAACGCGCTAATAAAAGCCGCAAATATTGTAGGCGCGTCAAAGAATTTTAACAAGGAAATATATATACTTTCCGATTTCAGGAAAAACCATTTGGGGCGCAATGACCAGATAACCGATCTGGGGCACTTGCTTGATGATAAGGTGAAATTATACGCGGTAAATTATACCGGCAAGGATATTGTGAATCTCGGAATAGACAAGCTTGAAGTAAACACGCAGATATTTGAAAAAAACAAGCCGGTCAGCTTTAACGCCACAATTACAAACTACTCAAAAGAACCGGTTGCCAACGCGGTTGCTGCTTTGTTTGTCAATGGACAGAGGGCGGCGCAAAAAAGTATTAGCCTTGCCGAAGGAGAAACCAAAAGCGTTCCCTTTGAAACCGCTGTTAAAAACTCCGGCAACAACGATGTTTATGTTGAGCTTGAAGATGATGATATAATGCAGGATAACATACGCTACGCGAATATTTACGTGCCGGACAAGGTTCAGATTGGCGTGTTTACCGATGAGGAAAGCGACGCCTCTTTTGTTGAAACGGCCCTTACTTTAAGCGATGGCGAAAGCGCGATGAATATTACGCAAAAAAATCTTTCGCAGCTTAATTCGGTCGATCTTTCGAAATTCGCGGGAGTGATTGTAATTGGTTCCGAAAACATTTCGAATCAGGAGCGTTTAACTTCATACGTGAACAATGGCGGGGGAGTGATGTTGTTCCCCGGGAGTCGTTCTTCACTTGGGCGTTTGCAGGGTTTATGCAGAGCATTTGGCATACCGGGCCCGCAGCGTTTTGCGGGTAAAGCTAACCAGGCGCAGAACGCGGCTTCGTTCGGCAATGTTGAGTTCGATAGCCCTTTGTTCCAGAATCTGTTTGAAAGTAAAGATAAAAAGAAAATTGAGTCCCCCGATATTTACCAGTACGCGGTTATCAACCCGGCCGGTAAAGGTAAAAACATAATAAGCATGATAGATAACTCGGCGTTTTTAAGCGAGTACAAATACGGGCGCGGAAAGGTTCTTTTATTCGCGGCGGCGCCGGTATTGGGATGGAGCAATTTCCCTTTGAAGGCAATATTTGTTCCTCTTGTAAACAAAGGGGTTTCTTATCTTTCCTCAAAAGAAAAGGACAATACAGAGTATTTTGCCGGCAGCCCAATAGATTTGAATCTTTACAAATACCCAATTCCGCACATTAGAGTTGTTAAAGGGCACGGCAACGATGATAATATAAACATTGACTCTAAAAACGGCAGTAAGATTTACACTTATACCAACACAAATACCGTTGGCAACTATAAGTTTTATTCGGGCGATAACCTTGCGGATAACATAGCGGTAAACGCGAACCCTGATGAATCACGTCCGGAAGTCCTATCAAAAGGAGATTTTGAAGATTACCTGAAAAAGGTAAATTTTAAAGGCAGGTTTATAAATATAAGCAACGATGACAACATAATAAACGCGGTATTACAGGCGCGTTACGGTTCGGAATTGTGGAAATATTTTCTGTTTATAGCGTTGTTGCTTGCGTTAACGGAAATGGCGGTTGCAAGAAACGCAAAAAGGGAATTGGCGTCCGTATAATTTTCATAGGTGGGCATGGTATGGACCATGCCCACCGGTGTGAACAATTATATTTCGTAATGGCGGGTTTCAAACCCGCCACCCTGCAAACAGAATCCGCCACCGCAATACAAACAGATTACATTAATAGTTACAATTACCGAATACGCATAAAAAAAGAGACTGCAAAATAAATCACAGTCTCTGTACTAACATTTGGGGGGAAACTTTTAAAACAAAAAGGCGCGGTTTTAATGCCGCGCCTTTGCTAATTAGTATCTGTAATAATCGGGTTTGAACGGTCCTTCAACCGTTACGCCAATGTATGCAGCCTGTTCGGGAGAAAGAGTATCTAACTCAGCTCCTATTTTAGCAAGGTGCAGACTGGCAACTTTTTCATCAAGGTGCTTTGGAAGAGTATAAACTTCGTTTTTATACTTTTCAGCGCTCTGCCAGAGTTCTATCTGGGCCAGCACCTGATTTGTAAACGAGTTTGACATTACAAAAGACGGATGCCCTGTTGCGCAGCCAAGATTTACAAGTCTGCCTTCGGCAAGAACAATAATTTCTTTTCCGTTAATTGTGTATTTATCAACCTGTGGTTTAATTTCTTCCTTTGTATTTCCATAATGCTCGTTAAGCCATGCCATGTCAATTTCGGTATCGAAGTGACCGATATTGCAAACGATGGTCTTGTCTTTCATTAATGGAAAATGTTCGCCTGTTACAATTTTCATATTGCCTGTACAGGTAACAACAATATCGGCTTCCTTAACGGCGTCAGCCATTTTCTTAACCTGGTAGCCTTCCATTGCGGCCTGCAAAGCGCAGATAGGATCAATCTCCGTAACAATTACGCGCATGTGGGCGTTCTTTAACGATTCTGCCGAACCTTTGCCAACATCGCCATAACCGGCTACAACGGCAACCTTGCCGGCAAGCATAAGGTCGGTTGCTCTTCTGATAGCGTCAACCAACGACTCGCGGCAGCCGTACTTGTTATCGAATTTTGATTTTGTAACGGAATCGTTTACGTTAAAAGCGGGTAAAGGAAGAGTTCCCTTTCTTGCTCTTTCGTATAAACGATGCACACCCGTAGTAGTTTCTTCAGAAATTCCTCTTACGCCTTTTACCAGCTGAGGATATTTATCCAATACCATATTTGTTAAATCGCCGCCGTCATCAAGAATCATGTTAAGCGGTTTTTTGTCTTCGCCAAAGAAAAGGGTCTGTTCAATACACCAGTCAAATTCTTCGCCGTTCATACCCTTCCATGCAAAAACAGGTACGCCTGCTGCGGCAATAGCGGCTGCTGCGTGGTCCTGAGTTGAAAAGATATTGCACGAAGACCATTGTACTTCGGCGCCAAGTTCAACAAGCGTTTCAATTAAAACGGCTGTTTGAATTGTCATGTGCAAACAACCGGCAATTCTTGCGCCTTTTAACGGTTTTGTTGCTCCGAATTCCTTTCTTAAAGACATAAGCCCCGGCATTTCAGCTTCGGCAAGCTTTATCTCTTTTCTGCCCCAGTCTGCAAGTTTAATATCCTTAACCTTGTATTTACCAGCTACTTCATCTAAGCTCATAAAATCTCCTCGTATTATTTTACATATTTTTTAAAGACAGGAACCAAATCCAACTGCTCCCAGGTAAAGTCTTTATCGTTTCTGCCGAAATGACCGTATGCGGAAGTTTTCTGGTAAATAGGTCTTCTAAGTTTTAATCTTTCAATAATTCCCTTAGGTGTAAGGTCCACTTCCTTCGCTATCATTTCGGAAATTTCCTTATCGGATATTACGCCGGTACCCTTTGTATCAACATAAATTGAAACAGGTTCGGCAACGCCAATAGCGTAAGCAACCTGAACAAGGCATTCCTTTGCAAGTTTAGCCGCAACAACGTTTTTGGCAATGTGTCTTGCGGCATAGGTAGCGCTTCTATCAACTTTTGAAGGATCTTTTCCGGAAAACGCGCCGCCTCCGTGAGGAGCCCATCCGCCGTAAGTATCAACAATAATTTTTCTTCCTGTTAAACCGCTGTCTCCGTGAGGTCCGCCAATTTCAAAACGGCCGGTAGGGTTAACATAATATTTTGTTTTTTTATCGAGATATTTAGCCGGTATTACAGTTTTAATTACATGCTCAATTACATCGGCTTTAATTTTTTTCTGTGTAACGTTAGGGTCGTGCTGTGTTGAAATAACAACAGTATCAACTCTTACGGGTTTTTTCTTGTCATCATATTCAATAGTAACCTGAGATTTAGAATCCGGCCTTAAGTAAGGCATAAGCTTAAGATTCTTTTTTCTTATATCTGTGAGTTTTTTAACAAGTTTATGAGCAAAAACAATAGGCATAGGCATAAGTTCAGGAGTCTGGTCGCAGGCATAACCGAACATAATACCCTGGTCGCCGGCTCCGCCTTTATCAACGCCCATAGCAATATCGGGAGACTGGGAATGAATAGCATTCAAAACGGAACAGGATTCGGAGTCGAATTTATAATCTGCGCTTGTATAACCAATACTTTTTACTGTTTTTCTTACAACATCTTGTATATCAACATAAGCCGAGGTAGTAATTTCTCCGCCAACCAATACCATACCGGTAGTTACAAAAGTTTCGCAGGCAACGCGCGCATTGGGATCTGTTTTGTATATAGCATCTAAAACGCCATCGGAAATGGCATCGCATACTTTGTCGGGATGACCTTCCGAGACTGATTCCGAAGTGAAAAAGAATGACATATTTTTTCCTTATTATAATGAATTAATAAAAATCTATTTCGGATGAATCACCCGAGTTTAATCTTTTATACGAACCTTTTATTGAAGAATTGTTTCCTATAATTGAATTCTCCAAAAGAGCTTTATTGACCTCGGCCTTCGAGCCGATAATCGAATTTCTTATTATCGAATTTTTTATTAAAGATCCAGCGCCTATTGTAGTGTAAGGACCAATAATACAGTTTTCAATTTCCGCGCCTTCGCCTATAAACACCGGATGATTAACTACAACGCCCGGATACTCGGTTTCGGTTCCGTGCTGGTCAAGAATGTGCTTGTTTGTAGCCAGAAGAGTTTCGGGTTTTCCGCAATCGAACCAGCCTTCAACGGGAAAAGTTGTTATCTTTTCGCCCGCGTCAATCATATTCTGCAAAGCGTCCGTCAGCTGCAATTCGCCTTTTGTTCTTATGTTTTTTTGTACAAGCTCAACAAGGCTTCGTTTCAAAGCGTCTGAATCGGCTATATAATAAAGCCCTACAAGCGCAAGTTTTGAAATAGGCGTGCTTGGCTTTTCAACCAGTTTTTCAATATATCCGTTTGATGTAACGGCAACGCCAAAACGGCTGGGGTCGTCAACGCTTTTTACGCCGAGAGCGCTTTTCTTATTCTTAAAAACTTCTTTAAGATTTACATCAAAAACGGTATCGCCAAGAATTATGAAAATTTCCTTTTCATCAAATGTTGGTATGGCCATGTATATTGCATGACCCAAACCTTCCATTTCATCCTGTACTACAAAATCGGCCTTAAGAGCGGGATATGTTTTCTGCACATATTCCTTTATCATTTCTCCAAGGTGTCCAATAACAAAGGTCGCCTTGTTTATTCCTTCGCCGGTCAGCTTGTCTATAATGTGTCCAAGAATCGGTTTGCCGCCAACATTCAGAAGAACTTTTGGAATTGAATAAGTGTGCGGTTTTAACCTGCTCCCTAACCCTGCTACCGGTATTATTGCTCTCATGCCAACAAATTTTTAATTAAAAGATAAAATTAAATAATTCCTTACTCAATACAAAATAAAGCAAGATTTTTGTAAATTTGCAATCAAAATATTTTAACCCTTTTAGTCCTTTATATTAAGGATTACTATGTTGGCGTACAACTGTATTTTGCGCGGCTGCAATTAAGTATGTAAAAAACATGTATGATAATTTTTAAGATTTTTGTTTTATATTAATTGCTTAATTTATGCCGCATTTTCTTACGGTTGCATGGCGGTTCTCATTCCGCATATTTTTTCTTTAATGTCCTGTGTGGAAAAAGGGAACTTACTAAAACCGCTTTTGCTTGTTAAAGTAAAAGCTCTTTCAACAACATAATAAAGTAAAACTCATTGCGAAATTATTAAACGGAGGAATAAATATGAGTGAAGTAAACGCAAAAAAATATGAATTTAAAGCTGAAATAAAACAGCTGCTTGATATTCTTGTTCATTCTTTATACACAAGCAGGGAGATATTCTTGCGCGAATTAATTTCCAATGCCTCGGACGCGTTGGATAAATTACGCTTTGAATCTAACAAAGGAACCGATATTCCTGATAACGATCTTCCGCTTGAAATTACAGTGCTGTTCGATGAAAAACAAAACACCGTTACTGTTAAGGATACCGGTATTGGTATGACCGGCGATGAGCTTATTGCCAACATAGGCACAATTGCAAAATCGGGTTCGGCCGAGTTTCTTAAACAGCTTTCCGAAAGCAAAACGGACGCCAACAACATTATTGGTAAATTTGGCGTAGGTTTCTATTCGGTATTTATGGTTGCAAAAGATGTGGTTATCAGAACAAAATCTTTTAAGAAGGACGCCCCAGCCGTTGAATGGCGCTCGGACGGACTTGGCAATTACGAAATTACCGAAATAAGCGAAAACATTAAACGCGGCACTTCAATTGAAATTCACCTGAAAGAAGAGGCAAAGGAATTTGCCGAAAAATACAGGCTCGAATCAATTATTAAACGCCACTCCAATTTTATTTCCTTCCCTGTAATTCTCGATAAGGAAAGAATCAATACTATCTCCGCTCTGTGGCGCGAACCTAAAAACAATATTAAAAAAGAACAATATACTGAGTTTTACAAATACCTGAGCTTCGATACCGATGAACCTCTTGAAACAATTCATATTTCAATAGACGCTCCTATTCAGTTTAACAGCTTGCTTTTTATACCTAAAAAAAACCAGGACTTTTTTGGATATAACCGCGATAATTACGGACTCGATCTTTACGTGCGCCGGGTTTTAATTAACCATAAAAACAAGGACCTGCTCCCGGAGTATCTCGGCTTTGTTAAGGGCGTTGTGGATTCCGAAGATTTGCCTCTTAACATTTCGCGCGAAACCTTGCAGGAAAATGTTGTATTCACAAAAATTTCATCTCACGTTACTTCTCAAATTCTAAGCGCTTTGCAAAAAATGGCCAAAGACGATCCTGAAAAATATAAGGAATTCTGGAAGGAACATAACCGCGTTTTCAAACTCGGTTACAGCGATTTTTCCAACTCCGATAAGTTCAATGAGCTGCTCAGGTTTAACTCATCCACCTGCGAAAAATCCGATGATATGATTGCCCTGGCAGATTATGTTACCCGCTTCCGGGAAGGACAAAACGAAATCTATTATGCAGTTGGCAGCTCGCGCGAAGCAATTAATACGGATCCTCATCTTGAAATCTTCAAGAAAAAAGGTCTTGAAGTTTTATACCTTTATGACCCGATTGACGAGTTTGTTATCAACTCTATCCGCAAATATAAAGACTTCGAGTTTAAATCCGTTGACCATATTGATTTTGGAAAAATTGAAAAATACAAAGACCAAAACGATACCGCCACAAAACTGGAAGAGCTTAGCGGAGACGATAACAAACAGTTCGATAGCCTGCTGGCAAAAATAAAGGAAATTCTTGGAGACAGAGTTGTTGATGTAAAGGAATCCCAAAGACTTTCGGATAGCGCTGCTTGTATTGTCAGCCCGGATGACGGATTTTCCGCTTCGATGCAAAAGATTCTTCAAATGACTAATAAGGATTTTACTGTCCAGAAAAAGATATTTGAGGTAAATAAAAATCACAAACTTACCCGCAATCTCCTGAAAGTTTTTAAAGCGGACGCCAACGATGAGTTTATTAAAGATTCCGTAGAACAGCTTTACGAATCGGCTTTGCTGCTTGAGGGAAGCCTCCTTGATCCGCATACGCTTGCAAACCGAATCAATAAAATGCTGGATCAATCAAGCGACTGGTATACTTCAATTAAAAAAGTATAATTGCATAGTTTTTCTTTCATAATTTAAACCGCGGCCAGACACCGCGGTTTTTTTTGTTTTTTCCTTGCATAAAAAAAATAATACGTGTACATTTGTACACTATTTTTATTTATTAGAACAGGAGGCAAAAATGGAAAAGAAAATTGAGAAAAATTCGGTTGACATATATTATAACGAAGAGGGCAGCGGAGATACTACCCTGCTGTTTGTGCACGGGGCGTTTATTAACAAGGAATACTGGGAGCAACAGGCCGAATATTTTAAGGACAAATATAAGATTGTTGCAATAGATTTGCCCGGGCACGGGAAATCCGGCAAGAACCGTGGTTCGTGGGATATGGGCGCGTTCGGAGACGATGTGGCATTTTTAATTAAAGAATTAAAACTTAAGAATGTCATTTTAATTGGGCACTCAATGGGAGGAGACATTATTCTTGAGGCGGCATCAAAATGTAGCGATGAAGTAATAGGTTTTGTAGGCGTTGATAATTTTAAGGTTGCCGGCACCGAAATTCCCGAAGTAGTGAGAAATTCTTTTAACAAAGTTGCCGAAGATCTGAGAACAAACTTTCCGGATGCTTCCGAAAATTTCGCGAGGAATTTTCTCCTATCCCCCCAAACGGAGAAAAGCATCACGGAAAGAGTTGCCGCCGATTACAGAAACATGGACAAAACAATCGGTTACGATGTCATATACTCCGCGTTTAACTATCATCTGCGCGAAAGGGAGCTTATGCAAAACATGCACGTTAAGATGAATATAATAAGCGTTGATAATATGGCCATAAGTGTTGAACCGCTTGAGATGTATTGCAACAAAGGTTTTGAAGTCTATCACATGGCGGGCACATGCCATTACCCCATGCTGGAAGACCCGGCAAAATTCAACCAGATTCTTGATGAGATAGTAACAGGAATTATCGGTTGAGCAATGTAAAAAACGGACAGAACGGGAAAGCATTTTCCACCGTTCTCCGGCAACGCCTGACCATTCAGGTGTGCTGCGCTTGTTTGTTTTGTTTTACCAAGACACACTCGTTGTGAAGCGGATCAACGCCCCGCTTCTACGAAACACAATTATTCATAATCATTCAGGAATAGTGTTGAACACTGTAAGTTTAAAACATTTTGCATTGATGTGTTTTGCATTGCGATCCCGCTTCTATCAGGAGAAGCAATCTCACGGCTGGTATTGTAGATTACTGTTGTTGGTGGGATTGCGGCGGGTTTGAAACCCGCCGCTACGAATGGAATTAAATTTTATATTTTGTTGTGTAAATAACGCGCGCGGATTTTGTTTAATTATCCCGCCGGTGGGCATGGTCCACACCATGCCCACTATTGAACATACAAACAAACCGAATACTCAATACCCTGCACAAATCTTTATGCTATCGTTTTTTCCCGGCAACGCCTGACCATTCCGGCGTGCTGCGTTTATTTATTTGGTTTCATCAGAACACACTTGTTGTGAAGCGGGTCAACGCCCCGCTTCTACGAAACACAATTATTCATAATCATTCAGGAATAGTGTTGAACACTGCAAGTTTAAAACATTTTTGCATTGATGTGTTTTGCATTGCGGTCCCGATTCTATCAGGAGAAACAATCTCATGGCTGGAATTTTATATCGCTGTTATAAATGAGGTTCGGCGGGTTTGAAACCCGCCGCAACGAAAGAATATCCGGAAAATGATTTGGTTCGGCTGATAATTTTTAAATAGCGGGTTTACGTAAGAAATTCCAAGCAATTACTGGCTCATACATTATCAATATACTCGGGAAAGTATTTTTTTCGACCTTGCAATAGTCTAAAAAAACAAGTATGATAAATATGATTTTGCTGTTTTATATGAGTAGCTTCTGACTTCTGATCTTTTTATAATTCCAGTAGTTCAACTATATTATATTAACTTTTCGGCACATAAACGGTTCTACAATATTGTACAATGACTAAAATACCCAAACATAAAATTTCCGAACAGTTTGATGGCAAGTCCTTTTCACTTTCTCTAATTACCGAAGTGGACACAAAAAGAGTTGAAGGCTTTGATTACGTTCATAGGGATGATTATTACATTTTTTTCCTCATGGAAAAAGGGAAGGCAAAATTGGCCATTGACTTTGAAGAGTATGAAGTAACTGATAACAATCTGTTGTGCGTTTTGCCAGGTCAAGTACACCATACCATAGAGAATGATGCTTATGGTTGGTTTTTGATAGTAGATAACGTACTTGTAAAAGATCACTTTAAGAAAGATTTAAAGAAGTATTCCAATAAAAAAAATAAGTTGGAATTAAACGATAATGAATTTGATGAACTAAAAATGCTCGTTTCCTCAATACATAAACGGGCAGGCAAAAACAGGGCGGAAATTGCGCACGATTTGATTTCAGCCTACATTGGGACAATTATTGAGATATATCAAAAAGAATTTCCTGTTTACGATAATAGCAGACAGGCAACCATAGCCTCTCAATTTGAATTACTACTTTTGGAGCATTATAATATTTTAAAACGCCCGGCGGATTATGCCAAAAGATTAAATATCTCGGTGCCTTACTTAAACGAGTGCGTGAAAAAAAACACAGGTCTTCCAGTTTCATATCATATTCTTAACCGTATTGTGTTGGAAAGTAAACGAATGCTTTACCATTCGAACAAATCGGTTAAAGAAATTGCCTTCGAGTTGGGTTATAAGGATTATGCATACTTTTCCCGACTATTCAAAAAAGTTACAGGAGTGACAGCTTCCGCTTTCAGAAATAAAAACAGCGATTAATCCAATACTTACTCCCGTTGTTCCATTGAACGGCCCATCATTTTACTATTAATTTACTTTCCTAAATTATAGAGTTTGAGGGACCAAATACCTCATTTTATATGATTATTAATTCTGAATTTTGGAAATAATGAAAATAGTTTATTACGTAAGTGGCGCAATTATCGTGCTCTGGCTGATAAGGGTAATTGGTTTATTACAACGTAAAAAAAGAAACAACATCCATATAGCAAAGGAACAATGCAAGGGTTGCGGGAAATGTCTTAAAGCCTGCCATCACAAGGTATTGGAAATAAAAGATGCTCAGAGCGGGAAATATGCCGTTCTGAAAAACCCTGAAAATTGTACATTTTGTGGAGATTGTATAAAAGTGTGCAAATTCAAAGCTATTGAATATTTTGATAAAGGTGAAAAATAAATGGCGATAAATTTCAATTCAAAGCGAGTAAAAATAACTATTGACATATTACTGCTTATTGGCATTCTGGGAATTAGCGGAACTACAGGAAGAACATGGAAATCGCCGCATTGCATAGGAGCTTCAATTTGGGTTTTATTGATTGCAACACATGCAGCTCAACATTGGCAGCTTATGAAATCTTTCACAAAATGGAAAGTTATTAAAAAAAATAAATTGACAGCGTTGGTTATGGTGGCATCTATCGTTATGCTTTCAAGCATATTGTTGTTTTGCATTGGGTTTAACAATTTTTCTGTAGCGTATCACCATATTGCTGGCAGCTTCTTTTTCTTTATTGTAATCATTCATATAATAAGCAGATTCAAACGGTTTATTGCATTGTTCAAATCACGCCCATAACATAGTTTTATTTACAATACGGTTTTTATGCCGGGTATTTGTCTGCATGGCGACGGGTTTGAAACCCGCCGCTACGAAATGCAATTGTTCCCGCCGGTGGGCATGGTCCACACCATGCCCACCATGGAACATACAAACAAACCGAATACTCAATACCCTGAACAAATCTTTATGCTATCGTTTTTTCCCGGCAACGCCGGACTATTCCGGCGTGCTGTGCTAATTTATTAGGTTTCATCAGAACACACTCGTTGTGAAGCGGGTCAACGCCCCGCTTCTACAGAACACAATTATATATAATTATTTTGGGATAATGCTGAACACTTCAGGTATAAATAATTTGAGCATTATTGTGTTTGTTATTGCGATCCTGATTCTATCGGGAGAAGCAATCTCACGGCTGGAATTTTATATTGCTGTTATAAATGAGATTCGGCGGGTTTGAAACCCGCCGCTACGAATGGAATTAAATTTCGTATTTTAAATTTATATTTTGTTGTGTAAATAACGCGCGCGGATTTGTTTAATTGTTCCTGCCGGTGGGCATGACCCACACCATGCCCACTATGCAACATACAAACAAACCGAATACTCAATATCCTGCACAAATCTTTATGCTATCGTTTTTTCCCGGCAACGCCGAACCATTCCGGTGTTCTGCGTTTATTTATTTAGTTTCATCAGAACACACTCGTTGTGAAGCGGGTCAACGACCCGCTTCTACGAAACACAATTATTCAAAATTATTTTGGGATAATGCTGAACACTTCAGGTATAAAAAATTTGAGCATTGCTGTGTTTGTTATTGCGATTCCGATTCTATCGGGAGAAGCAATCTCACGGCTGGTATTGTAGATTACTGTTGTTGGTGGGATTGAGGCGGGTTTGAAACCCGCCGCCACGGAATACATTTGAATTTTTATTTTGATAATGGTGCAATGACCGGTGCTGAATGAACAATCGGGCGTGTGTTTATTTGTTTGCTAATCTTTTTTTTAGGGCAAATTCGTATAGCTTTATATATTTTTCTGCGGAACTGTGCCAGCTGAAATCTTTAAGCATACCATTATGCTGAATTTTCATCCATGTTTCTTTATTTGCAAAAAGGTTAACCGCCTTTTGTACCGTCTGGAACAGGTTATATGAGTTCGGTTCCTCAAAAGAAAAACCGGTTCCTTCATTCGAGCCGTTTGATTTTGTTTCGAACCAATCCTGTACCGTATCCGCGAGTCCACCGGTTTTACGTACAATAGGTATTGTGCCGTACTTAAGACTGTAAATCTGGTTAAGGCCGCACGGCTCATAATGCGAAGGCATAAGGAACATATCTGCGCCCGCTTCAATAAGATGAGGGAGCACATTGTTAAAGCCGATATAAGCCGATATTTTTTCGGGATACTTTTGCGAAAGTTGGCGGAACATATATTCAAACTCAGGTTCGCCGCCGCCAAGCACAACCCACTGCGCGTTTAACGAAAGTAGTTGCTCGGCCGCGTCACGGAAAAGATCAAACCCTTTCTGTGCTACAAGTCTTGATATTATACCAATGAGCGGGACGCTTTCGTTGTAAGGCAGTTTTAACTGTTCAAGCAGATATTTTTTATTTTTCTTTTTACCGCTAAGATTGTTTATGGAATAGTTAAAAGGGAGTTGTTTGTCAACGTCCGGGCTCCAGATAGAATAATCGACCCCGTTGATAATGCCGAACAAAACATCCTTGCGCGAATTGAGCAAATACTCAACGCCAACGCCGTATTGGGGTGTTAAAATTTCATTCGCGTAAGTTTCGCTGACGGCGTTGATAGCGTCCGCGTAAGTCAACCCGATTTTCAAAAAGCTTACATCTCCCCAAACTTCAATTGGGCTATGGGTATAAAACAAGTCACCGCGTATTTCAGCCTTTCCAACGGTATCGGAGCCAAACCTGCCCTGGTAACCTACATTGTGGATAGTCATTACAGAAGCTGTTCTGTCAAAAAAACGATCCCAGGAATAATTATCTTTTATATATAACGGAACAAGCCCGGACTGCCAGTCATTTACATTAACCACATCCGGCGCCCAGCGCAGACGCTGTAAGGTTTCAATGACGGCTTTGGAAAAAAGAATAAATCTTTCATCTTCATCGGGGTCGTTAGTATAAATAAGCTCGCGGTGGAAATATTTGGGGCAGTCAATAAAATATGCTTCAACTTCAGACTCTGGAAGTTTGCCGCGTAAAACATGAACAGTAACAACATTACCGGCAACACGAATAGGCATTTCGCCAATATTCCAACAGTAGCTTAAATCGTATAGCGATTCATCAATGGAATAATATTTCGGCAAAAAAACACGCACATCGTGTCCAAGCTCTGCCAATGCTTTTGGCAAAGCTCCGGCTACATCGGCAAGTCCGCCAGTTTTAACAAAAGGAACCGCTTCGGAGGTTACATAAGCTATTTTCATTTGCAACACTTTTTACTTACAAATAATAATGACACCCAAATAAAAAATATAAAGAATCTGTGTAAATATACCATAATTAAGCCAAAGAAGAAAAACAGATTTTGGGTATTGTTATTACGGTTAAATATTAGGAACTTAGGCAAAAGAAAAATTATAATTAAAATGGCAAAAAAAATTATAATTGCCGGCGCCACGGGACTAATAGGCGCAAATCTGTGTAAAGCTCTTAAAGAGCGCGGAGATTTAATCTCGGTGTTGACAAGAGACCCGGCCAAAGGCGAAAAAATAATTCCGTTTGCTGAAAACATATACGAATGGGACCCCGGCACGCAGAAGGATTATTCCGCTTTTCTTGAAGGCGCGGACGCGGTAATAAACCTTTCCGGCGCTCCCGTTATAGGGCCAAAGTGGACGGAGGCCTATAAAAAGGAAATTCTTGAAAGCCGGATTAACAGCGCACGCGTTCTTGTGGACTCGATGGCAAAGTGTAAAAACAAGCCAAAGGTTTTTGTATGCTCTTCCGCGGTGGGTTATTACGGAGACATGAAAACCGAAGTAATAACCGAAAAAACTCCGGCCGGAAAAGATTTTCTGGCAGATGTTTGCAGGCTTTGGGAAGAAGAAGCCGCAAAAGCGGAAAAATACGGTATCAGGCATGTTTCTGTAAGGACAGGTATTGTACTTGAAAAAAAAGGCGGCGCTCTTGCAAAAATGGTACTTCCTTTCCGCTTGTTTGTTGGAGGTTCTTTGGCAAGCGGGGAACAGTGGTTTTCGTGGATTCATTGGCGGGATTTGTGTAATATTTATGTTTTTGCAATGGATAACGATAAAATTAACGGGCCTTTAAACGCTACCGCGCCAATTGCCGAAACTATGAAGCAGTTTGCCAAAATACTTGGTAGCGTATTGAACCGGCCCGCGTTGTTTAATGTGCCGGAGTTTGTTCTTAAATTGTTACTTGGCGAAGGCGTTAGCGCTATTATTGCAAGTCAGCGTGTTATACCGGCTGTTTTAAATAAGGCTGGTTTTAAATTTGAATTTATAAAAGCAGAAGATGCGTTAAAAGACATCTTAAAATAATAACATAATAATTCTTACGGTTAAAAATGAAAATAGTTATTGCAGCCGATCACGGCGGTTACGAAATGAAACAACAATTAATTAAATGGCTCAAAGAAGAACATAATATTATACTTGAAGACCTTGGCAATTACCAATACGATTCAAAAGACGATTATCCGGACTTTGCTTCTGCGGTTGCCAGCAGAGTTTCCGAAAAAACAGCGGATAAAGGTATAGTGCTTTGCGGCAGCGGTGTTGGCGCGTGTGTGGCCTCTAATAAGTTTAAAGGGGTTAGGGCATGCGTATGCCACGATACTTATTCGGCAAAACAGGGCGTTTTGCACGATGATATGAACATACTTTGCATGGGCGCCCGAATAATTGGAATTGAGCTTGCGAAAGAGCTTGTTTCCGGTTTTATTAACACTTCATTCAGTAATGAAGAACGGCATGTAAGAAGACTCGAAAAAGTTATGAGTTTTGAAAAAAATAATTAACAATTAAACAGGAAACAAATGAGCAAATTAAATCAAGTAAAATTTTATATAGCTGAAGATATAGAAAAAGCTGTTATCGAAAGATTAAAACAATGGGATGCTGATAATATTGCTTCAGGAGTATGGGCAAAAAACCCAAAGATATGGAAAGAAAAACAGGAAGATGATAAAGAGCTTTCAAACAGACTCGGATGGCTCGATCTTGCATATACAATGAAAGACCATGTTGCGGAATTGACAGGCTTTGCCGAAGAAGTAAAAACAGAATTTACCGAAGTTGTATTGCTTGGAATGGGGGGCAGCAGTCTTGCTCCCGAAGTGTTTTCCAAAACATTCGGGCATAAGGAAGGATGCCCCCGTCTTACAATATTAGACAGCACGCATCCTCTTTCCGTAGGCGCTATTCTTGAAAAATACGATTTGAAAAAGACACTGTTTGTTGTATCAAGCAAATCGGGCGGAACAATTGAAACAATGTCGTTCTTCCATACATTTTTTAATGAAGTTAAAAAATTTAATAGTAATCCAGGCGCCCAATTTATAGCTTTGACGGATCCCGGCTCGGGGCTTGAACAAATGGCAAAGAAAGAAGGCTTTAAAAAAATATTCAGCACGCCTCCGGAAGTTGGCGGAAGATTTTCGGCTTTAACCGCTTTTGGAATGGTTCCTGCCGCGTTAATAGGCATGAATGTTGAGAAATTCATTTTGGAAGCCGCTGCTATGACGGATGCCTGTTCTGCAAAAAGCTTACCTTCGGACTCGGCCGGTTTTCAGCTTGGCGCTTTAGCCGGGGAACTTGCATTAAGAGGAATCGATAAATTTACATTTTTTGCCTCTAAGGAAATAGCTTCTTTTACTTCCTGGGTTGAGCAGCTTATTGCCGAAAGTACAGGCAAAGAAGGCAAAGGCATACTGCCTGTTGCCGGAGAAGATTTTGGAGATATAAAAGTCTACGGAAAAGACAGGTTTTTTGTTTACCTTAAACTTGCTGGTTCCGAAAACAGTAAAAACGATGAAGCCATTAAACAGCTTATTGAAAAAGGTTTTGCCGTAATGGTTACCGAAGTGCCGGATAAATATGCGCTAGCGCAGGAATTTTACCGCTGGGAGGCTGCAACGGCTCTTGCCGGAGTTGTATTAAAGATAAATCCGTTTAACCAGCCGAATGTTCAGTTAGCCAAAACGCTTGCCGGCGAAAGCCTTGCCCAATATAAGGCAAACGGAAGTCTGCCTGTTCAAAAACCGGTAATTGTTGAAGATAGTCTTGAGTTGTTTACCGAAACAGGCGCTGCCAGCATTAAAGCGGCCGTTGAAAAATTCCTTTCGCAGGCAAAACAGGGAAGTTATGTGGCAATAAACAGTTTTGTCCCCATGACGAAAGAAGCGGAAGAATCGCTCTCTAAGTTCAGAATGGCAATAAGGGATAAGTACCATGTTGCCACCACTCTTGGGTTTGGTCCAAGATTTCTGCATTCAACCGGGCAACTGCATAAAGGGGACGGAAATAACGGGCTCTTTATAATTATAACCACCGAAGCCGGAAAAGATGTTGAAGTTCCGGGGCAGGGCTATTCATTTGGAACGCTTATAGCAGCCCAGGGGCAGGGAGACCAAAAAGCTTTAATAAATACAGGCAGAAAAACTCTCCATATTGGCGTTAAGCCGGATTCATTCAAAGCAATTGAAGAACTTTTATAGACAAGCATAAACACTGCAAATTCATAGGCTGCCGCATTCTAAAAATGGGGCAGCCTTTTTAGTATCTGGAAACCCTGCCAAAAATAATTCGATAATTATCAAAATAGAATTTGACAGATATGAAAAATTTATTTATTTTTATATCCATCGAAATAAAAATTTATTTATATGATTATGGAATATTATTATTCCCGGAAAAGTGAAATGAAAAGGATGACAATTTGCCTGAATATAGGAATAGCGACAGCGGAAGCTGTAATAGATATTCCTGAAACAGAAAAAGGAAATATCAGGCTGGTTTCAAAAGATGGAATAGACCTGAAATTTGGTTTTTGTTTTGGCAGGAAAATCCGGCTTACGAATTTCCCGCATCCGTGTGAGCTTTCCGTAAATGCGAATAATGCGGCGTCTGTAAAAAGAGTTGCTGACGGGCGAAGGAACAATATTTAAAACAGGAAAACAAGCGGGCATTGAAAATGAATATAGAAAAAAGTTTAGAAATGATAAAAGCTCTGGCCGATAACTCGCGGTTAAGAATATTAAGAGCGTTAATGGAAAAGCCCTGTTATGTTGAAGAGCTTTCTGCAAGACTCAATCTTGGCGCTCCCACAATATCATTTCATCTTAAAAAACTGGAACAGGCGGAGTTTGTCTGTAAAAACAAAGAACAGTATTACGTGGTTTACCGGCTGAATGACGAAACCCTGAATTTGAACCTGCGCGATTTACTTCTTTTTGAAGATACGGAAGGAAACGCTCAGGATGAAAGGCTACAGCAATATAAGTTTAAGGTTATTAAGACATATTTCCAGCATGGGCGGCTTTTGAGGCTTCCTTCGCAGGAAAAGAAGAGAAAAATAGTGCTGGAAGAATTTGCCGCGCGGTTTGACCCGGCCAGAAACTATACGGAACAGGAAATTAACGATATTATTACAGAACTTTACGAGGATTATTGTACGGTCAGAAGAGAAATGATTGACCGGCACATGATGAAGCGTGAAAACGGTAAATATTGGCTGCTTAAATCTGTGGAAATAAATACAAACGAATTTAAGCAGCCGGTCATTAAATTGGAGAAAAAGAAAATGGATAGAAAAGCCGAATTAAAACATGAATATAAAATGAATCCCCGCCAGGGAGGAGTTTATTTAATACGAAACAATTCAAATAATAAAATCTTTGTCGGCAGCGGTCCCAATGTTGAAGGGCAAATAAATAAACAAAAGCTTAATCTTACTCTGAACGGTATGCCGGTAAAGGAACTACAACAGGACTGGAACAAACTTGGCGAAAGCGGTTTTACTTTTGAAGTGCTTGACCGCCTTAAACTGAAAGATGATATGACAATGAAAGAATACAAGGAAGAACTGGTACTGCTTGAGCAAATGTGGGTGGAAAAACTAAAATCCTATGGCGAAAACGGCTATAACGAAAAACCGGCAGAAAAGGAAAACGCTGAAATAAAAAAGTAACAGATGACTAACAAATTTTCGGGTAAAAAGTTTTACCGGAGAAAATACAAACGAATTTAAGCCGCGGAGAAATAACTTTGCGGCTTTTTTCGTTATCAGGTTCAACAATTCGCATATTTTATACTGCTTTTTTAGTATTTTATAAATATTTTAGACAAGTATTAAAATCTAAAGAATGCTCGCAATATAATTGAAGCTAATCTTACAATTATCTGACACAACGATGTATTATCAATTCAGTATATAAAAATTCAGCTGTAAATCTATAAATATGGTAATTCAATTAATAACAATAATAACAGGTCAATAGGATGAAACAATTAAGTACTCTTTTGCTTTTTTTAGTCGTTTGTATGTGGCTGCCAGGACAGGAATTCCGTCCTCCTTCGGTGCCTTTAATTGCGCACGATCCTTATTTCAGTATATGGTCTCCGGGCAATAAGCTTACTGACAAAAATACTGTGCACTGGACGGGTAAAAGACAGTCGCTTGGGGGATTAATCCGTATAGACGGGAAAGTATACAGAGTAATTGGCGCTCATCCATCATCAATTGAGCCGTTAAAACAAAAGAGCCTTGCTGTTTATCCCACAAGAACTGCTTACGAATTTGAAAACCGGCAGGTTAACCTTATACTTACATTTTTAACGCCGGCCCTGCCATCCGATCTTGATCTGCTTTCCCGGCCGGTCACCTATTTAACCTGGCAGATTAAAACCGTAGACGGAAAAAACCATGATGTTGAGGTATATTTTGACTGTACCGGAGAAATAGCCGTAAACGATGACGCCCAAAAGGTTATTATAAGCAAGGTTACTACCGCCGGATTAAAAACACTTAAAATCGGGAGCGTTGACCAGCCGATATTACAGAAAAAGGGAGATAATTTAAGAATAGACTGGGGTTACGCGTATCTTTCGGCCCCGGAAAACGAAAAAACGCAATCCGCTTTGGGGCATAAGGAAAAACTGGAAAGAGAATTTATCAAAAATGGCGCTTTAAGCGGTACCGATGTTAACATAATGCCAATGAAGGTATCGGACGATGACCCGACAATGGCATTGAGCTGGAAAGCTGAAAACCTGAATGAAAACGGTGTAACTTTCAGAGCAATGATTGCCTATGACGATCTTTATTCAATCAGATATTTTGCCGAGACTTTACTCCCCTGGTGGAAAAGAAACGGTGAAACAATTGAAAGCGTGCTCGTAAAAGCTGACGCGGATTACGCGCAGATTGAAAAAAAGTGTACCGATTTTGATACCGAACTGATGAAAGACCTTGAGGCCGCCGGAGGAGAAAAATATGCCAAAACAGCGGCTCTTGCATACAGGCAATGTCTGGCGGCTCATAAACTCGCGGCGGATAAAAACGGTATGCCTCTTATTTTTGCAAAAGAAAACTTTAGCAATGGCTGCATTGCAACTGTTGATGTTATTTATCCGACCTCGCCTTTCTTCCTTTTGTTTAGTCCCGCTTTGGCTAAAGCCATGCTGCAGTCCAATTTTGATTATGCCGCGTCTGCAAAGTGGAAATTCCCATTTGCACCCCATGACCTTGGGACATATCCGTTTGCAACGGGACAGGTATATGGCGGCGCGGAAGAAACCGAAGAAAACCAAATGCCTGTTGAAGAAACCGGAAATATGATTTTAATGACTGCCGCTCTTGCAAAACTTGAAGGCAACGCAGATTTTGCAAAAATTCACTGGCCGGTTATTGAAAAATGGTGCGGGTATCTGCTTTCAAAAGGTTTTGACCCGGAAAACCAATTATGCACGGACGATTTTGCTGGGCATCTTGCCCATAATATTAATCTTTCCGCAAAAGCCATTGAAGCTATCGGCGCATATTCAATGTTATGCAGGATGACGGGTGATACCGAAAAAGCGGCTGAAATTCGCAAAAAAGCGGAAACTATGGCTAAAATGTGGGTGGAACAGGCAACGGAAGGAGACCATACCAAACTGGCTTATGACCAGTCAGGAACATGGAGCCAAAAATATAACCTCGTGTGGGATAAAATAATTGGACTCAACCTGTTTCCAAAAGAAATTATTCAAAAGGAAATTGAGTATTACAAAACTGTCCAGAGCGAATTTGGTCTTCCATTAGACAGCAGGGAGAGATATACTAAAAACGACTGGATTACATGGACAGCTACTCTCGCATATTCAAAAGAAGACTTTGAGACGCTGTTTAACCCTGTATATGATTTTGCAAACAAAACGCCGGATAGAGTTCCCCTCTGCGATTGGTATAATACGGATAACGCTTTCCAGAAAGGGTTCCAGGCAAGATCTGTTGTGGGCGGGTTTTTTATAAAACTGCTTGATAACCCCGAAACCTGGGCCAAATATGTTAAACAGGGCGCGGATGTAAACGGTAAATGGGCTCCAATTGAATTTATACCGCCAATGCAAAGTATTTTGCCGACTGCAAAAGAACAAAGCTCAAGCTGGAAATACACTTTCGGCAAACCAGCTGCCGGCTGGAGTAAATTATCTTTTGCGGATGCGGACTGGAAGGAAGGGAAAGCTTGCTTTGGTTCCGAAACTTTTGGGAACTCCGCTACAATCTGGAATACCGATGATATATGGCTTAGGAAAACATTTGAAGTAAAAGAGGTGTCAGAAAAACAGATAGCGCTTCAGGTACTGCACGATGATGACGCGGAAATATATATAAACGGTATTTGCGTTGCTTCCTTGAACGGAGCCAACGGAACATACGATGTTATACCGCTTATCAAAAAAGCGAAAAATGTTCTGAAACCGGGTAAAAATATAATTGCCGTCCATTGTAAAAATACCGGCGGAGAACAATTTATTGACGTCGGCATAGCCGAATATTAAGAATAGAACGCGAATTAAACTATTTGGAATTACGAGGCTGTCCCAAAAGCTTGGACAAGATAACTTCTTCTGATTATTATCTGTCTCTGCCTTTTTTAAGCTCCATGGGAGCGGCATTTTTGTAAGATGCATCTGCTAATAACAAAAAACTATCCTTTTGGGACAGCCTCGTTTGTTTAGTTTCCTTTTAACCGGAAATATACTGGTGTTTTTTTATTTGCACAGAATATTTATATTTTAACCGGAACTGAAAGCTTGGAAGCTGAATTTATTGAGCTGTTTTAAATACCTTAATAAAACATAAATAATCAGAAGCTTTATTTAGTTATATGACCGCTCCTCAAAAACGGATTGATAGGTGTTTAAATAATTTATATTTTTACATAAAAAAGCCGGCAATATGTGGAAGTTTTTAATTATACCATTTTTAGTTATTCCTTTTGGCTGGAGTGTTGCACAGCAAACCGAAGTAAAGGAAAAACTGCCAATCCAAACCAGAATACCGCCTAAAGACTCGATCAGGCAAAACGTATCTTCGTTAAAGCAGGATTTTCTTTTATATAATCCGGTAAACAGTATGCGTTATAACGCGGATTTTAACAGCTTTCAGTCTTCAGGTACGTTTGTAAGCAGGTACAATACAATGTCGCGGGATTTTCTTTCGCCTTTATATTCAAAGTATCTGGAAGAGCAAAGCAAATCGCCCTATATGTATATACTTGGCGTGGCACAGGGCGCGGCTGCCGGGTATCTTCTATACGAACACATTTCCAAATATGGCGTTTGGGATAATAAAAACAAAAAATAAGCGGCGGGTCGGCTGCTGGCCGGATTTTTATAATTTAACTTTCTCCTCGTCTTTAATTTCTTTTGTTAAAGACATGGTAACTTCAACTTCTTCGCCCACGGGCTTATACTGAAGTTTTAAACCGTATATGCCAACCCAATAACCGTGTTCGTTAAGCTGTAACGCGTCAACAAGCTCAAAAAGCTTCATCAAAACGTCTTCTTCGTTTGGCACTCTGTACTCGCCATTAATTTTCCATTTCCAATCAAGTTGACGGTACAAAGCTGTAGCCTGGTCTGTAAAAAGCTCGGCTTTGCCTCGGAATATATCTTTTATTTTTTCAATGTTAATATTGTTACTCATAGCAAATATAAATATACGTAATTTCCACACTCCAATAATCGCATATTTTAAGCAAAAATTAAATAACTTAAAAAATTATATGGAGCTGGTTATTATTATACGCATTCAACCGATTTGGCAAATAAAGCTTTTTTGACTTAAATACTTAGTTAATTTATGTTACATTACAGTAATATTTTTAGAAATTATGTAAAGCTATACTTTGTGAGTTCATCGGGTTTTGATAAGTTTAATAATAGCAAAAAAATATACGTCTTACTTCCATCCAATTATTATGTGAAGGCAGGTAATGAATTTATCGTGTAAAACTTTTTATTTTTCGTTTGTTTCCGCTTTGCTGGTTTTACAGTCAGCCGGTTTTGCAAAGCAGAATAAAGTTTATGTGAAAGAAGAAAAAAGGATTATTTTACAGAATGTAAGAGGCAAGTTAGATCATCTTGCTTACGATCCTATAAACAAGCATGTGTTTGTAGCCGCAAAAACTAACAACACGGTGGAAGTTGCCGATATAAAAAACGGCACGCATATAAGATCCATCCGCGGACTTGATGAACCGCAGGGAATTATATACCTACCCAATAAAAAAAGCATTATGGTAACAAACGGCGGGTCGGGCGCCTGCAATGTTTTTAATACTCCCGCGTTTAATTTAACCGAAACAATATATTTTCCTGAAGACGCGGACAACATACGCTACGCGCCTGATAAAAGAAAAATTTACATGGGGCATGGAGCGGGTGAAATAGCGGAAATTGATCCCCGTACAATGAGGATAACAGGGAGCATCAAAATTGACGGACACCCTGAATCATTCCAGATTGATGAACACAGCTCCCGCTTATATGTAAATGTTCCAACTTCGCGCACAATTGAAGTTGCGGATCTGAACTCAAATAAAATTATAGCTCAATGGTTTACAGGCAATAATAAATGGAATTACTCTCTTGCGATTGATACCATAAGCGACAGACTGTTTGTTGTTTACCGCAAACCGGCAATGCTTGAGGTGCGCGGACTGCGTACCGGTAAGGTGGTTGCCCAGGTTGAGTGTTCCGAAGATTGCGATGATATTTTCTATAACTCAATTGAAAAGGAACTGTACCTTATTTGCGGTTCGGGATATATTGACGTAATAAAACAAATGAACGCGGACAACTATAAACTTGTATCGAGAGTTACTACCCGCAGAGGGGCAAGAACTGGATTGTTTGTGCCTTCGCTTCTCAAGCTTTTTGTGGCCCTGCCTGAATACGCAGACGAAAAAGCCGAACTAAGAGTCTACAGACTAACCGATTAGTTTATCTAAATTTTTAATATGTAACATCGTGTCGGTGACCAAAACTGTATAAAACTGCCATTGCATTACCGGTTAATCGGGGGAAGTAATTCCATTGCTGGTACAAGGTGTTTTCATAAACAGCGCTTTTGCCCCAGGTAACGCCATACCACTCCGGCGTGTTTACCCCAAACACATTTATCGTAGAATCGGGTCGGTGACCCGATTCACAACATGCGTGGCGAAAATAAATAATATTTAAAATGTTTTGTGAATAAGCTTGCCAATATGAATTATAATATTCATTTCATTTTTTCTGCACAAAACACACTTGTCGCTAAGCGGGTCAGCGCCCCGCTTCTACGAATAAGTAAATGTAAAAATGTATTGGTATTATTTGATTTACCCATGTACCCTGGCAACGCCGGACCATTCCGGCGTGGTGCGCGTTTACCCCAAACACATTTATCGTAGAATCGGGTCGGTGACCCGATTCACAACATGCGTGGAAAAATTAAATTATATTTACAAGGTTTTGTGAATAAGCTTGTCAACATGAATTATATAATATCCATTCTGTTTGTTTGCCCGAAACACACTTGTTGTTAAGCGGGTCAGCGCCCCGCTTCTACGAATAAGTAAATGTAAAAATGTATTGGTATTATTTGATTTACCCACGGTCCCCGGCAACGCCGGACCACTCCGGCGTGCAGTGTTGGTTTTTGAGAAGATTTGATATTTTAACGCGAAAAGCATAAATTAAAACAGGGTAAAAATCCAAACCAGCGGGAGAATGTATGAAAGTAAAAATCACCATCTTCTTTTTATTGTTAATGGTTTTACCGCTAAAGGCGGGAGTACATTTTGTAAGCAAAACCGGCAGCAGCATACAACCATTTGCAACATGGGCAACGGCCTCGGATAGTATACAAAAAGCTATTAATATCTGCAAACCGGGAGATACGGTTTTTGTAGGTAACGGCACTTACGAAGAAACAATACAAATGACAAAAGGGGTTTCGCTTATTGGCAGCAGTATGGACAGCTGTACTATCAGCATGGCTAACATGAGCGATACTATTCCGCGCATAGTTATTCAAATGGCGGATAGTTGTCTTGTAACTAATTTTACAATAGTTACAGTTTTATTTGGTTCTTATGCGGGAGAAGGAATGTCTATTCTTGAAGTTGATGGATGTCGGGTTGAAGGGAATAAATTCCTAAATTGTGGTACCGGTATAAACATATATGACAAAGATGCAATTATAAATGGGAACATATTTATCAATTCACTTCATCCAGTAAGCGTGTGGGACTCATTTTCGAAATCAAAACCCTTAATAGAGGAAAACTTAATAACCCGAAGCAAAGTAGGAGTGTTTATATATTGGGGAAGCCGCTCAATAATAAGAAAGAACATAATATATTTTGATAAGGATATTGATAATCCGGGGGGAATAGTAGGAAATAATAACGACTCGTTAACAATAGAGAATAATTTAATAGTATCCGCCGGGACAAGAGGCGGAGGATTGTCTATTTCAAATTTGCGTCCCTCATGGATAGTGAACAATACAATTTATGGAAGTTTTGGTTATGGTTTGCCGCTGGAAGATAATTATGTAGTGAAGAACAATATTTTTTATCTAACAAGTGATCATACATCGTGGGCCTGTATTTTTGACCATTATCATGGGGAACTTGCCAAAGGATACGTATGCCAGTACAATAGCTGTTATGGTAAAGACAACAACTACTATCATTTTAAGCCGGATAGTACAAACCTGTCAGTAGACCCGATGTTTGTAAACCCGGATAGCCTTGATTTTCATTTGCAGAAATATTCTCCTTTGATAGACGCGGGAGACCCGGGTATTAAGGATGTAGACGGCACAAGGAGCGATATGGGAATATATGGCGGGCCTTACGGAGAAAGTTACACTTATCAGGATAAAGCCCCCCGTCCCCCCAGAAATGTTACGGGTCAATTAAAGGAAACCGAATATATTTTAACATGGAATAAAAACACGGAAGCGGATTTGGCATATTATACAGTATATAGGGATACCGTTACAGGTTTTATAGCAGACTCCACAAAGCGGTTAAAAATAGTTGATACAACCACAATAAGAGACATAATAACGGCCGATAAAAATTATTATTATAAAATAACGGCCACTGATAAACAGGGGAATGAATCGAAGCCGAGTGAAGAAACGGGAATAATAACAGGAGTAAATAATAAACCGGAAATAGCGGTAAAAGAATACATGCTTTACCAAAACTACCCCAACCCATTCAACCCAAGTACCAAAATAGGATACAGGTTAAAGAAAGCGGGACATGTAAAAATAGCCATATACGATATAAAAGGAGAAAAAGTAACAGACCTGATAAACGAAAACCAGTCAGCCGGTTACCACGAAGTGGAATTTACAGGAAAGAGAAAGAATACAAAAAACGTGATAGAAAGTTTTGCCAGCGGCATATATTTATACCGCATAGAAGTAAAAGACGAAAACAATATACCCATCTTTCTTGATATGAAAAAGATGGCATTTATAAAATAATTCCACAAACAAACAGGAGAGGAATATGAGACTACGTGTATTAATTTATGCAGTATTGTTATTTTGTCAACTCCCTTTAATTGCCCAATTTAAAATTGGAGTATATTCGGGTTCAACTGCCGCTGGACATGATGTATCTGAAATACAAACACAAACAGGCGCTAATTTATTAATACATGAGATGCGGAATGATTACGCTTCGCAATTAAGCGGATATTCCGAACTAATACCAGCGAACTGCACTAGCAGCGCCGATGTAATTATGCATAATACGGGCGCTTATTACTATTTATGGGAAGCCGAATCAACACCAGATATAAACGGAGTTGGAATAAGGCATGATTATGGAACGTTAAGTTCTGACGGAACCAGTTGGTGCACTGAAAATATAAATAGCGCAATGCCAAACTCTTCTTATTTATTAAAAGGCCCTAATTATGCGCAGGATTCCAAATACAGGTTTAATTATCAGGTTGGAAATACACGCGATACCGTAAACAATGGTTATTTTGTGGAATATTCCATGAATGTTTGGCTGAAAAAAGGAACGACCCCAAAAGGATTTGGTTCTTCATCAGCTTTATGCACTTTGTATGTTGTCAGCAATAATTCTGTTATTGGCCAAAGAGTTGTTTCAATAAACGAAGTTTCCAGTTCATCTTTTACGCAAATAACGTTCGATTATAATTATTCGCCTGCGGCAGCGCAAGGCGGCGCTGGCTTCATTGGTCTCGTAGCGCCCAAAAGCGCAAAAAGAACAACAGTGGATACCAATAAACTGTTTGAATTTAGAATTGCCTGGGTCGGGAATGTAGATTTGTATGTTGATAAATATACTATTTTCGATAATAATATTGCGTATCAATTATTTATTTCGGATTCAACTGGAACTAAAACGGCAATAAGTTCTTATGTGAATTCAGTTCTTCCAGGAACTACAAAAAATAAAATTAAATACTGGTATTCCTATGATGAACCAATCGCGTTTGAAAATTTCACTTCTTATAGAAAAGTTAATACCATACTACAAAATCCGCCGGTATCATCCGTAGGGCTAATAACCGCCTTTAATACTTTAAATCCTTTTTCAAATAGCTTTTCAGGTTCAACAACAATTCCAAGATGGATAACAGAAACTCATCCGAATAAATTTATGTTCGATTTTTATCCGATTAATTATGTAGTTATATCAAGGAACCACTCAACCGCTTCGGTTGTGGACCAATTAAATGTTCTAACGGAAATATGTTCTGCCGCGCACGCAAACGCTCCCGGATTTTATTACATAGGCCAGGCAAGTAAATTTTATGACGAAAAACAATCTTGGGCAAATTTGCTTAAACCTACACCGGCAGAGTTTAACGCGGCGGCAATGATAGCTCTGGCGCATGGCGCAAAAGGACTTGTTTTCTACCCCTACTATTCTTCATTTGCACTCAATAAAGATAATCCATCCGATACGACACAATTAACGGAGGGAATGATAGATGTTCATGGCAATGTAACACCGCTGAGAGGGCAATTTATTACATTGGTAAACCGCTTTTAAAAAACAATTCTCTGGGTGATACGCTATTGAAGCTTTCTTATAAAGGCATAAGTGGGAAAGTATCAAATGGAGTTAATGAGCCGTATTCAATAAGCTCTACAGCTGATTATTTAACCATGTCTATAAACCAAGCGGCAATAGGCAGTTTTCATGCAGGGATATTTAATGAAATAAACGATACTAAATATTTTATGTTGGTTAACAAAATAGCAAAAGATACAATTTACCAAAATGTGCTTAACATAAAAATTGGAAATGGAGCTTCGGGTTCATGTGTAAATTGGAAAGTACAAAATATTGAAGGCGGTTCTGATATTTATTGTTCAAATTCAATCAGTTCTCCAATAACTATTAATAAAGGAGAAGGATATCTATACAAAGCGCTCCCGGCTATCAAATATGGCGGAAGAATAGTATCAAACGAAACCATAAGCTCTGCAACAACTTTAAACGGAGCTCTGACGGTAGCGGCTGGTTGTACTCTGACAGTAAACGGTACTTACACAATTAATAACGATATAACTGTTGAAGATGGAGGCGCAATAGCTATTAGCGGTTACGGAAATATAGTTTTTAATAACGGCGCTAAAATAAACCAAAGCTGGAGCCAATGCTTACTAATAGGCGACCAGAATGACCACCCACAGATAATATGGACGCCGGATAACAGCAGTAATGTTACAGGTTATAAAATTTACAGCGACTATACAACTCCTTCTTATGCGCAAGTTGCAAGTATTAGCGGAAATAGCACATGTAACTGGCTGGACGCGTTAAGGGTAAGCGGGCCTTTTCCCAAATATGTGAACTATTATGTAAAAAAGACATATACGGATAATAGTTTATCAACTTCAACAAATACAAGTTTAATATTAACAGGCGAAGCAAGACCGAAAAAAACGGGAGAACAAACTACAGCGGAAATACAATATAATTTCAAATGTGAAAATTACCCAAACCCATTTAACCCGGCAACAACAATTAGTTACGAAATACCGTCATATTGTAAGGTGACATTAAAGGTATTTGATATACTTGGTAAAGAAATAACAACATTGGTAAACAGTTATAAAGCCGCAGGAATATACAAGGTATCTTTTGACGCTTCCAACCTGCCAAGCGGCGTTTACATATATAGACTTGAAGCAGGAGCTAATATTGATACTAAAAAAATGATTCTAACAAAATGAAATTCCCCGCCGGAGTGGTCCGGCGTTGGCGGAGTAGTGTTTTTGCCGTAATATATTATTTCAATAAAATACCCTTGTTGCAAAGCGGGTCAGCGACCCGCTTCTACGAAAAACTCTATTTGGAGGAAACGCATTGTTAGTACTATAGAATACGGTTATAAGAGAGATTGCTTCTCCTGATAAATCGGTATCGCAATGACAGTTTTATTCAAAATTAACAATATTGGTTAACTACCTGCTTCTGCGAAGCAATGCAATTAATCGAATAACATTGCCTGAATATTTTCCACGTTCCCCGGCAACGCCGGACCACTCCGGCGTGCTGCCGTAATACTTTATTTCGATAAAATACACTTATTGCGAAGCGGGTCAGCGCCCCGCTTCTACGAAAAAAATTATTGGGAGTAAACGTACTGTTGTACTTTAGAGTACTGTTATAGGAGAGATTGCTTCTCCCGATAAATCGGGAGAAGCAATGACGGGTTTATTATAAATTGTTAAGAATGAAATTTGTAAGTAATGTATATAAATGTATGCGCGTCTTTGTCCCGCGTATGCTGTGTTCCTTGCCGGGGTAATACATAGTTTCGAACTGCTTGCCTTCTTCAATAAGCTTGTTTACAAGCGTTACCGAGTTTTGAAAATGCACGTTATCATCGGCCGTGCCATGAACCAACAAAAACTTACCCTTCATGTTTTTCACATATTTCATAACAGCGGAGTTCTTGTATCCTTCTGCATTAAGGGACGGAAGAGACATGTATCTTTCAGTATAAATATTATCGTAAAACCGCCAGTCAGTTACAGGCGCGACAGCTATGGCCGCTTTAAATAATCCAGCCCCTTTCATAAACGTAAGCGCGGAGGTATAACCACCGTAACTCCAGCCCCAGATACCAATACGCGTTGAATCAACAAAGGGGAGAGAAGCAAGATACTTGGCTCCTTCAATCTGGTCGTTCGCTTCGTATGAACCGAGATTTCTGTAAACAAGATTTCTGAAAGCCTTGCCGCGCGCGCCGGTGCCGCGGTTATCGAGCATAAAAACAATATATCCTTTGCTTGCAAGCAACTGGTGCCATAATTCAAAACTAAATTTATCCTGCACAACCTGCGAGCCGGGCCCGCTGTAATTATACATAAGCACAGGGTATTTTTTTGAGGCGTCAAAATTCGCGGGTTTTATTATACAGGCGTTAAGTTCAACGCCATCGGAAGTTTTAAACTTGGTAAGCTCGCTTTTTGCAAAACCATAATCCGCAAAAATATTCATATCCGCTTTAACAAGCGTTTGAAGTTTATCTCCTTTTATGCTGTACAAAGATGTTTCCGGTAAAGCATTGAGATTTGAATACTCATCTATAAAGTAATTACAGTTTGATGAAAGTATTATATCGTGCGTGCCCAGTTCGGGAGTAAGCAGTTTTTTATTTTTGCCGTTCAGACTTACAGAGTAAAGGTCTCTGTAAACCGGACCCCGCTCTGAAGATATATAATAAGCCGTTTCGTTCTTTGTGTCTACGGAAACCAACTTATCTACTTCCCAATTTCCTTTAGTAATATGACTTATAAGTTTGCCCGAATAATTGTACAGATAAAGGTGCTGGTAACCATTCGCGGCCGAAAGCCACACAAAGCTTTTTCCATCTTCAAGGAACAAGGGCGCGTTGTGAACCTCAATCCAGCAGCTGTCTTTATCAGTAAGAATTGTATTCGCGTCTCCTGTTTTGGTATCAACAAACAACAGTTCAATTTTATTCTGAAGCCTGTTTAACCGCTGGATAGAAAGGAGAGTGGGATTTTTAGTAAACTTTATTCTTGGTATATAAATATCTTTTTCGTGACCAAGGTTGGCAAAGCGGGTAACGCCCTCTTCAAGATCTGCAATTCCAATGCTTACCAAAGAATTGTTATCGCCCGGTTTTGGGTAATGATAATTCAGAAAATTAAAATGAAGCGAATCCCATTTCGCAATTTGTAAAGACGGAACAGGGCGCTGATCGAAACGATAGAATGCAACCTGCTTGCTGTCCGAAGACCAGTCGATGCCATTGATCAGTGAGAACTCCTCTTCGTAAACCCAGTCCGAGTGCCCGTTAATAATATCCTCCGTGCCATCAAAAGTAAGCTGTGTTTCCTTGAGAGTTTCAATATCCACAACAAAAACGTTATTATTACGAACGAAGGCAACTTTCTTGCTATCGGGAGAAAAGTTCGCGTTCATCTGTTCGCCGGAAGAGGCAAGCAAAAAGAATTTTTTTGTATCAGTATTGTAAATATAAAAAGCTCCGCCGGTTTTTAGCGAGCGGGCGTTTAAGGCCCCTGTAAACAGAATATATTTTTCGTTAGGAGACCATAAGTAGTTTTGAATAATAAAAGCCTGAGAGTCCTTATCCGTTTTCAAATCCGCGCCTGTAAGAAAAACCTTTTCGTCGCAGGTAACAACATCATGGCTCCAAATAGCCGTTGAAGCCGAAACGGAATCGTATTTAAGGAACGAAAACTTTGCGCCTTTCTGATACCATTGAATTTCGCCGAGTCTGTTTCCGTAGGACTTAACTTTAAGGGCTTGTACTGCTTCAACAGTATATTCTTTTTTTTGCGCGGGTACAAAAACCTGTACCGCTAAAGCAATTATAATAATTAGAAGCTTTGTTCTATTCATTCTGCAATCCTGTAATAAATATTGAATTGTAAATAAAACCGGTTTCCCAATAATGCCGATTAAGTAAACTAAAGAGTTATAAAGCAAGTTCGCGTTTCATTAGTCCCAAAGCTTCCACAAGCGTATGCGGCTTATAACCAAGCTGTGTTTCGGCTTTTAGCGTAATCAATCCCGATTTAAGCGGTCTTTTAGCTGGCTGATGCAAATCTTCTGTAAGAATTTTCTTAACAAGAGAGGCGTCAAGTTTAAAGAAATCCGCAATCATCAAGGTAAAGTCATAACGCGAAACAATATCTCTTCCGCCTATGTTAAAAATGCCTGGTTTTTTATAGCGTATAATTTTAATAATACCCTGAACAAGATCATCAAGGTATGTCGGGTTGCCGTATTGATCCGTTACAATTTTAATTTCCTTGCCTTGCTGCAACGAATTTATTACCCATTTAACAAAATCGGGTCGGCCGTATTTAGCGGGCCCGAAAAGAACATTTGTACGCAATACCGTATAATCAGCGCCGCTGATGCGCAGAGCATTTTCGCTAGCAAGTTTAGTGCGGGCGTAATAACCTAAAGGGTTGGGAATCGCTCTTTCATCATAGGGGCCTTGTGTGCCGTCAAAAACGTAATCGGAAGAAATGTGAATTAAATAAGAATCCAGTACGCGGGCGGTTTCCGCAAGATACTCAACGCCTTTAACATTAATTTTCCAGGCAAGTTCGCGTTCTTTTTCGCTAAGGTCCACATTCGTAAAGGCCGCGGTATTTACTATGAAATCGGGAAAGAAATCGTAAACAATTTTTTTAACGTCATCCCGTTTTGTCAAATCCATGCTGCAATAGTTTACAGAGTCGTCATAAAATTTATCTTCAACCGCGCAGGCAAGTAACTCAACACTGGGGTCACGGCCAAGCTGTAATAATACACGCTGGCCAAGCATACCGGTAGCGCCTACAACAAGAATTCTTTTTTTAATTATATCGTGAGAGAATATCATTTTTTATATTTTTTAAGTTAGTAATGTCTTTGTAAGTAGCAATTACCGCGCCCGCAATATTACCGTATTTTAGCGCTTTAATTACATCCTGAGTTTTAAGATAAGTATAAAAGAAACCGGCTCCGAATAAATCGCCGCAGCCGACTTTATTAACCGCTTCAACTTTTAGGGCGGGAATAAAAACCGAAACAAGCTCTCCGTTCTTCAAAGAGTATAAGCGCGCGCCAAGCTCGCCTTTTGTGACAAGCAAGGCTTTTGGGCCAAAGTTTAAGACTTCAAACGCAATATCGCGTTCGTCTTTTTTTGAACTCGCGGTAAAAATTTCGCTGTCGTTGCACTGAATAAAATCAACGCAGGCGGCCCACTTGTCAAAATCGGGAATCTGTCTGAAGTGTCTCTTATATCCTTCGCCAACGCCTCTGCATAATGTATGCAAATCCATATAAACAGGCGCGTTAAACGTTTTGCGGATATTTTGCAAATCCTCAATTGATATGTCGAAACCGGTTATCATATTAATTAAAATTCCGTCCGGTTTATCGGAGGCGTTTAACTTAAGATTAATTTTATCGGTAATGTTTTCGTATTTTTCGTGCCGCTCAGAGCCTTCAACTATATTGAGGTGTATTGTGGGGATTGCGTCAACATAATCAAAATTTTTAGAGTTTACCAGATCGTACACCCACGAAAACAGCGAAAGCTTTTCCTTGGATATTGAAGTACTGAGCAATATTTCATCGTCATCGTCTTTGAGAAATGTGAGACCGGCGGTAGAATAAAATATTCCGCCGGGTTTATGTTCAAATCTGTCGTTGTATTTTATAAAATCCTCAACAGATTGCCCTACAACCATTATTTTCATAGCAACTCTATCTCTGTATTAATATAAGCGGGAAAAACATCATTAATTGAGAATACAATTTTTTTTGTTACGGTAAGGTGACCGTACGAAGCGGAAAATTCAGTATCCTGCACTATTGTGTAAAAATTTTCAGCCGAAGTATCGAATGTAATTTTAATCTCGGCGTCATCGCGTTTTACGGCAAATTCATTTTCCGAAATTTTAGTAACTTCCGCTTCCGGATGCAGGTGTATACTTGCCGTAGCCTGATGAACAGCCCCGCCAACAAATTCGTCCTTAATTTTAATGATGTTTTTTGTTTTAATAAAATTAAAACTGCGCTTACACACAACGGGGTCAGTCAAACGGAGATACGCGTGATGCTGAATTGCAAGATGATCTTCGTTTTTATCGGTAATCCATTCAATAACTTCCGGTTTGGTAATATCGCCCTTGCTTTTAAAAACGCCGTCATATTTTGTAAGGTTTTCGTTATCTATATAAACCGAATTATGGTGCATAACCGAGCGCAGCCAGTTTCGCAGCCTGGTATCGTTAAAGTAAGAATATGTGCCTGAATCGGAAATGATGCCTTTGTTTTTGTAGTACAAGTCGTAGGTAAAGGTATCATCATGCCCCGGGGCGCCGCCGCCGTTTTTACCAACGTCACCGGCCTCAATAAATAGATTCGCGTTAAAGGTTCTAAGTATAAAATGCCCGCCTTGAGTAAAACCAATTGAACGAAAATCGGGGCTTTCTATATTTATATTTTTATATACGGCAACCGCACTTGGGCCAAAAAAGTAGAGTAAATCTGCCAGATGCGATGAATTAAAATATCGTAACTTTGAGCTGTTAAACAGATAAGCTCCAAAAGGAAGCGTGTACGAAAAATCTATATTACCGGCTGAGTTTGTAAATGCCAGTATGGGACTGCTTATAATGTCTCCTATAACCGGTACGGAATTATCTTTGCGAAGATACGCGCTTTGCACGTTAAACATCTTTTCGAGGCGCTCGTTATAGCCTTCCGAAAATTTGTATTTATATTTTTCAAAATAAATTTTTGCTATATACAGTTTTTCAAGAATGGTGGAGTGATAAGGAACTGACTGCTCGTAACTAACGCCATCGGGGTAAACCTGCGTTCTTATTTCCTGCTCAAAACGCTGCTTTGCAAGGTTTATGTTTTTTTTGCCATAAGGGTGGTCGCGTATTATAAGTCCCGCGAACGCCAGTCCAAGTAAGCCGGAAAGGTATCTGCTATCTCTCCGGGCCGAATAGCCAAGATTGTTTTCGAGATAATACGAGTAAAGCAGTACAAAATTAAGAAGCCTGTTACATACATCCGCATCAATTAAATTGGACTTCATAAAAAAGCCGAACGCGAAAATAATATTAATAAACCGGATAGCGACTTCCTTTGAGTTCAACCAGTTAATTGTACCGCAAAGAATATTGGACTCGTTGAAATCGTTCCACAAGTCCAGAAACTTTTTTGTATACTTTTCATCACCGGTAATTAAATAAGCCTTTCCAAGCCATAAAGCCTGATGGAAGCGCGCAAGCTCCCAGGGATATTTAAGATCAACACCTTTGGGCACATCAAAAAAATTGTTTTGCCAGTAAAGGCCGGTTTTCCATTCGTAGTTGCTTTTATAATCGCGCAGCCAGTTGATTTTTTCTCCCAGAAATATTTCGCCGCTGCAAAGTATATCGTACTTGTTTTCAATAACGCTTTGTGCAAGGTTTAATATGGTTTCTCCGTTTTCGAGTTTAAGCAGTTCGGAAGCGGCTTTATCAAAGTCGTCCTGATCTTTGTAAAAACGGAACGGGTAGTTTTCTTTAAAACCCTGAAGCGTGGATTGGCTTATCTCCGGTATTTTGGGCAAGTTGATTTTTTTATGAGAATAAAAGAAAGCCTCAACCTCGCCCTGGAACATTTTTTTACCAAGGTAATTGTACTTTATATTATTAAAAAAATCCGTCAGGCCCATATTAATTTCATTTTTTTAGTTTAAGCTGAACAACGTTTTCAATATGATAAGTATGTGGGAACATATCAACGCTTCTGCTTTTAATAATTTCGTATTTATCCTGGCAAAGCAATTTAACATCGCGCGCCTGTGTAGCCGGGTTGCAACTAACGTAAACAACTTTATCGGGTAGAAGTTTCAGAATATCATCGACTGTATTTTGGTGCATTCCGCTGCGTGGCGGGTCAAGTATAATAACATTCGGTTTTGGCAGTTTTTTTTCTTCTGCAAAATGCAAAAACGATTTATTCAGATCCGCCGCGATAAAGTCAACATTATCAATATTATTAAACTCAATATTTCTATGCGCGTCTTCAACGGCCGGTTCAACAGTTTCAAAGCCGTAAACATGAGCCGCGTTTTTTGAAACAAATATGGTAATTGTTCCCGCGCCGGAATATAAGTCGTAAACAATTTCCGAGCCGGTTAATTCGGCGAACTCAAGAGCGGCGCCGTATAACTTTTCAGCCTGGAGCGAGTTTGTTTGAAAAAACGAATTCGCGCTTATGCGGTATTTATACCCTCCAATGCTGTCAAAAATATAACCGGGTCCGTAATAAACTTTTTCATATTCGCCAAAAGCTATTAACGCTTTTTTTGTGTTGATGTTATTTATTACCGTTGTAATTGCCGGAACCTCCTTTACAAGTCCCTCGGTATATTCCCTGAATAATTCGTCTTCTTCTCTTACGGTAACAAGGTTTACCATAAGGTCATCGGTATGGTGAGACTGTTTGATTACAAGATTGCGTAAATAACCTTCGTTATTGTTAATTGAGTAAATGGAGATATTACGGCTTTTAAAAAACTCTTTTGTAAAATTCAGTATTTTATTGCTGTTTTGCGACTGTAAAAAGCACTCGTCAATATCCAGAACCTTATCGAACATATTTGGTATGTGCAAACCGAGCGCGAAATTCCTGTCAATTACTTCCTGTGAATTAATTTCCTGTATGGTAAGCCAGCGTTTTTCGGCAAACGAGAACTCCATTTTATTCCGGTAATAAAAAATCTTATCTGAGGGGAGAATGTCTTCCGTAACAAAGCCAGTCAGGCCTCCAATCCGTCTCAGAATATCGTCTGTCTGTTCCTGTTTATACTTTAGCTGATATTCGTAATCGATATCCTGTTGTTTACAGCCGCCGCATACGCCAAAGTATTTGCATTTGGCAGGTACGCGCATTGTGGAAGGGGAGAGCAGTTCAACTGCTTTGGCTTCGGAATAAGATTTTTTAATTTTTGTGAGCGAAGCTTTGACTTTATCGCCCGGATAAGCGCCGTTTACAAATACAACATAGTTTTCTGTTTCGGTTCCGCTGCCCGGCTGCGGTTGTATAAGACTTCTGTTTACCTTTGCAATTCCTTTTCCTTCGTAAGCATATTTTGTTACATCTAACTCTAATATATCGCCTTTTTTCACTAACTTTCCTTTTTTAGTAACAGCGCGTAAAAGCCAATGTGTTTATCGCCCCCCTGGCGAAGGTAAACATTAGCTTCGTGCGAAAGTTTATTTATAATTTTCTTAAAGTATTTTCTTTCATCTTCGGATATCGATTCAACTTTATCTTTCGAAAGAAAATCGCATATACGGTAATAATTCAACAGAAACGGGGAATAATCTTCTTCCGCAACTGTTGTGAATTTTCTTTCGGAATAATACGCCGGCAAATCATCAACAAAAAGCGGGGCTATGCCGGAGCGTTCCCAAACATCTTTTATAAATGTGGGCACGTCTTTTTGCAAAGCGGTAATTTCGCCCGCGCAAAAATAGCCATCCGGTTTTAGAACTCTTTTAATTTCCTTGACAATTTTGTTCCTTCCGCTGACGGAAATAGAACCTTGTGAGTATACAATATCGAAAAACTCATCCTTAAAATCGGTTACATTAAAATCCATTAACCGTGCATTGACGTTTTTATATCCGGAAAGCTTAAGTCTTGCCCGCATAAGCGAATCGTTATCATCCGTAATTACATAAAAGCTGCCGTTAAAATTTCTTGCCAGATATTCGGCAATATCTTCCGATCCGCCTCCTATAATAAGCGTCTTTTTATCATCCGGGGAGACGTTTTTAATTAAAAACTCGGCCTGGTGAAGGCCTCCCGGTAAAAATATTTCGTTCTTTATTTTCATATTTCCAAATATAGTGAAAAATAGTCGTTTTAATTCAATTAATTAAGTCTTTATTCATTGCCTTTCTAAGCAAGTTCTGCTAATTTTGCTATAAATAAACACTATAATTATTGAGGAGTTAAATGAAAAAATTCGGTTTTTCATTCCTTTTACCGGTGTTACCGGTTCTTTTGTTAACCGGTTCGGCTATACCGCAAAAAAGAGCTTTAACCTTTGAAGATTTATGGAAAATGCAAAGAATAGGTTCGGTATCACTTTCTCCGGATGGCAAAACCCTTGCTTTTAACCTTACCACTTACAATGTGGACGAAAATAAGGGAAATTCTGATATCTGGCTTGTAAATACAGACGGAAGCAATTTGCGGGTTATTAAAAATAGTCCCAAAAGCGAAAGCGAACCCCGATTTTCTCCTGATGGAAAACATATAGCCTATACTTACGATGGGCAGGTGTGGATTTGTGACGCGGACGGAAAGAATGAAAAGCAAATTACTAACATCTATACTAAGGCATCTGGTTTTGTATGGTCTCCTGATGGCACAAAACTTCTCTTTACTTCTTCCGTTCACCCGGAATGCACTACCGACGAAGAAAACAAAGCCAAAGATAAGGAAAAGGAAGAGAGCAAAGTTAAAGCAAGCATTTTTGACGAGCTTCTTTTCAGGCATTGGGATAGCTGGCGCGAGGGAATGCGCAACCACTTGTTTTATTATGATATAAACGAAAACAAAGCTATAGATTTAACCTTGCACAGCAAGCAGGATGTGCCTCCCATTGCTTTGGGGAGCGATAACGACTATATTTTTTCCCCCGATGGGAAGGAAATAGCTTTTACTATGAATCCCGACCAGAAAGTTGAACTTAGCACAAACAACGAAATTTTTCTTATAAATGTTGCGGATATCAAGGTCGGCGAAAAGACTCCCTGCAAGCTTATTTCAACAAGCAAAGGAAACGATAACCAGCCTGTTTATTCCCCCGATGGAAAATATATAGCTTTTTGCTCAATGGAACGCGCGGGGTTTGAGTCGGACAGGCAGAGAATTTTGCTTTATGACAGGGAAAAACAGACTATAAAAAATCTGACCGGGCAAATAGATCTTTCCGCAAAGGAGCTTGTCTGGGCGCCGGATTCCAAATCGATCTATTTTACCGCTCAAAAAGAAATTTACGATGCTATTTTCAAAATAGATATTTCAACGGAAAAGCTTGAGACAATATATGACAAGCATATAAACGCCAATATAATCGTTTCACCCGATGGAAAGACTTTATATTTCAAACAGCAAAGAACGGATCTCCCTTACGAATTGTTTTCACTTGAAATTGGGAGCAAGGAAGCAAAGCAGATTACGTTTATCAACAAAGATAAGCTTGTTGATATAGAAATGAACAATATTGAAACATTTGAATCGAAGGGCGAAGACGGAACTCCGGTGCAGTCAATTTTACTTAAGCCTCCTTTCTTTGACGCTTCAAAAAAATATCCAATGATATTTTTAATTCACGGCGGCCCGCAGGGAGCCTGGATGGACGATTTCCATTACCGCTGGAATTTGCAGATGTTTGCCGCGAAAGGTTATGTTGTTGTAGCTCCAAATCCACGCGGCAGTACGGGGTACGGTCAGAAATATACGGACCAGATATCAAAGGACTGGGGCGGGCGTCCATATACCGATTTGATGAACGCTTACGATTACGCGGTTAAGAATTTTAAGTTTATTGACGCCAAAAATACTTTTGCCGCGGGCGCTTCGTACGGCGGATATATGATTAACTGGATTGCGGGGCATACGGACAGGTTTAACGCGCTTGTATCTCACGATGGCGTTTTTGATATGGAAAGCATGTACGGAACCACAGATGAGCTTTGGTTTGAAGAATGGGAAAAGGGAGGCGCTCCATGGGTTAACAGGCCTCTTTACGAAAAGTTTTCGCCTCACAGGTTTATACAGAATTGCAAAACTCCCGTGCTTATAGTACAGGGAGCCTACGATTTCAGAATATCGGAAAGCCAGGCATTTGAAATGTTTACTTCGCTGCAAAGGCTGGGTGTTGAAAGTCGCTTGCTCTATTTTCCGGATGAAACGCACTTTGTACAAAAGCCTCAGAACGCGAGACTTTGGTGGAGTACGGTATATGATTGGTTTGAAAAACATAAAAAATAATTTTCAGGAAAAAGGAAAAGTTTATGAACGAAGAGGATATGAGATATTCCGACTATACGTTTGATACGGAAGAATCCGTTCGGAAAAACGCGGAGGTTGTTGACGCCAAAATATGGTCGAAGCTTGAACAAACGAAAAAAAGAATATCGATTACAAAAGACATAAAAGCTCTTTATTATTATATGCGCGACCCCGATGTGCCATGGTACAAAAAAACTCTTGTAGTGGCCGGGTTGATATATTTTATATCGCCTATAGACGCCATACCGGATTTTGTGCCTTTTGTAGGACTTCTGGATGACATTGGAGTAATTGTAGCGTTGTTGAAATATCTTGGCAGCGAATTGGTGCCTTATTATAAAGGATTGGAAGAAAATGAATTTTACGGTAACTAAAAGCGATCTGATTTTCAGCGGGCGAGTATTCGACTTGTACGTTGACCAGATAGAATATCCGAGTGGAAATAAAGGAGTCAGAGAAACGGCCGTGCACAATGGCGGCGCGGTAATAAGCGCGTTGACAAACGAAAATAAACTTGTGCTTGTCAAACAATACCGGTATCCTTTAAGAGCGGATCTTATAGAACTCCCGGCGGGAAAGCTCGAAAAAGGCGAAGACCCTCTTGTTTGCGCCACAAGGGAACTGACGGAAGAAACAGGATATACAGCGGAAAAAATTGTAAAATTAAACGCTGTTCCAACAGCTCCCGGTTTTTGTTCGGAAATATTGCACATCTATCTTGCAACGGGACTTAAACCGGGCCCTGCTCACAGAGAAGAAGGCGAGTACGGCATGGAAGTTTTTGAATGCACAATACCCGAAATTGAAGACATGATAATGTCCGGCAAAATTACCGATTCCAAAACAATTGCCGGAGTTTATATGACAAAATTATATTTTGAGCGAAATAAAAAATAACCGGCCTTAACAAGACGGAAGAAATCAGTTCATAAAAAAATACAGTATGCTAAAATCACTGCAAATAAAAGACTACGCTTTAATAGAAAGCATAAATATAGAATTCGGCAAAGGGTTGAATATAATTACCGGCGAAACCGGCGCGGGCAAATCAATTTTAATTGACGCGCTTGGCCTGTTGCTTGGCGAAAGAGCTTCCACCGAGATTATAAGGAAGGGGGCTGTAAAATCTGTTGTTGAAGGTATTTTTGATGTGGCGAATAATAAAAAAGTTAAAGCGTTGCTTGCTGAAAACGATATAGACTACTCCGATGAACTGATAATGCGCCGGGAAGTATCGGCGAAAGGCTCCAACAGGTGCTTTATTAACGATACGCCGGTTAATCTGAATATGATAAAGGATACGGGTAATCTTCTGGTTGATATTCACGGACAGCACGAACACCAAACCTTATTGCGCACCGAAACTCATATAAACTTTCTTGATGAATTTGGCAATATGGAAGGAAACCTGACGGCTTACAATAAGCTTTACCAAAGGCTTGCCGAAACTGCCGCCGAACTTTACCAGCTTATTGCGAAGGAAAAAACGCTTAAGGAAAAAAAGGATCTTTATTCCTTTCAGTTGAAAGAAATTGAACAGGTAATGCCCGAAGAAGATGAAGACAAGAAACTTGAAGAAGAACTCAAGATACTCGAAAACTCTGAGCGGCTTGTTGAGTTGACTTCAAACGTGTACAATAAGCTATACGAAGAGGAAGGCTCTGTCTCTGACCTGCTTGTAAGCGCGGGAATTGAAATTAAGGAACTTGCAAGAATAGATAAATCGCTTGAAGAAATACTTGGAGAATACGAATCGGCAAAGGCGCTGATAGCGGAAATATCATCTTCGGTGCGCAATTATAAAAACAATATTGAGCTTGACCCGGAAAAAATTGAGTCAATCAGAAGGCGGCTGGCGGCAATATCTCTGTTAAAGAAGAAGTATGGCGGTTCTGTTGCAACCATTCTTGCGTACAGGCAAAAAATATCAGCGGAACTTGAACTTGCGGAAAACTTTGAAGCTAAAATAGAAAGCCTTGAAACCGAAATTACGAATATAAGAGAACAGTGCGGAGCGGAAGCGGAAAAAATATCCGCCCAACGGAAAAAGACAGCCGCGCATGTTTGCAGCCAGGTTGAAGAATCTCTTAAGTTTTTAGGAATACCGAACTCGGTTTTCAAAATTGGCATAACACAGCAGGAAGCTTCCGAAAACAATACTCAGTATATTATCTCCAAAGGAAAAAAATATAAGTGCTCTGCAAAAGGCTTCGATGAAGTTGAGTTCTTTATTTCAACCAATATGGGGGAGGAAGTAAAACCTCTCGCGAAGGTTGCCTCCGGCGGTGAGGTTTCAAGAATTATGCTCGCGCTGAAATCGATACTTGCAAAAGATGATAAACTGCCTTTGCTGATATTTGATGAAATAGATACGGGCGTAAGCGGCAGAATAGCCCAGAAGGTGGGGCAGGCGCTTAAATCGCTCGCGGAGTTCCATCAGATTATTGCCATTACGCATTTGCCGCAAATTGCGGGGCTTGGAGATACGCATTTCGCGGTTGAAAAGAAAACAACTGAAGGACGAGTTGTAAGCTCCATAAGGCCGCTTGCTACGGAAGAAAGAGTCCGTGAGGTGGCAAAACTTATGAGCGGCGAGGAAGTTACCGAAGCAAGCCTTAACGGCGCGCGCGAACTGATGGGAGTGTAATAATTAATGGGTTCCGCTTTATATGTACATGTGCCTTTTTGCAGGCATAAATGTATTTATTGCGATTTTTATTCAATTATTACTACCGACAACATTTCTCCTTATCTAACAGCGCTTAAAAAAGAAATTAAAAATTACGCTGAAGCGTATTCCGGCAATAACCAATTTAAATCAATTTTCTTTGGCGGCGGAACCCCTTCGCTATTGCCTCCCGCGGAAATAGCGAATATCATAGACGCTCTGCGTAAAAATTATAATGTTTGCGCAGACGCGGAAGTTACGCTGGAAGCAAATCCCGGTACAATTGATAAAGACAAACTTGAACAATTCAGAACTGCGGGTATAAACAGACTCAGCGTAGGCATACAGTCGTTTGATGAAAATGATCTGAAGTTCCTGACACGTATCCACAGTAACCAACAGGCGGACGCCGCTATTAAAGACGCGAGAGAGGCGGGGTTTGAAAACATAAACCTTGACCTTATCTTTAACCTGCCAAAACAGACAAAAGAAAAGTGGCTCGTAAATTTGAGACATGCCGCCGATTTGCCGGTTACACATATTTCCGCTTATAGCCTTATACTTGAACGCGGCACTATTCTTAACAAGCTTGTGCTTGACGGAAAAGTGAAAATAGCGGATGAGGATTATGACGCCATGCTTTATGAGGAAACCATTAATTACCTAAACTCCAAAGGCTTTGTTCAATATGAGGTTTCGAACTTTGCAAAACCCGGTTACGAGTGCCGCCATAACCTTGCCTACTGGGAATATGACAACTATTTGGGCTTCGGCCCTTCGGCTCACTCGTTTGCCAACGGTAAAAGATGGTGGAATTATTCGTCCCTCAAAAAATATATTGCCGAAATTGAAAGGAACGGTTCCGCATGTTCCGGCTCGGAAGTATTAACTGACGAGCAGAAGCTTGAGGAGTACGTTATGCTGGCCTTGCGCAGCAGGGGGCTGAAAAAGAATGAATTTAGCAAATTGTTTAATAATAACTGGCTGTTAAAAAACGAATCGAGATTTAACGAGTATATCAAAAATAACTTGTTGTATTTGAACGGAGATATGCTTTGCCTTACAGCAAAAGGCTATGCCGTTTGCGATGAAATTCTTGCCGAAATACTGGGGTGATTTTTTAATGGCGGGAATATTGTACCGGCTATAATTGCACCGGCGGAAATATTGTTCCGGCTATAATTGTACCGGCGGATATTGTACCGGCTATAATTGTACCGGCGGATATTGTACCGGCGGGTTTGAAACCCGCCGCTACGAAGCCGCTACGAATGTAACATGTTATAAAATTGCTTTTAACGATTCGTAATTCGCTTTTATTGTATTTTCAATATCCTGCATGGTGTGCGCGGCGGAAATAAAAATTGCTTCGAATTGCGCTGGCGCTAAATAAATACCACGGTCTAACATTTCATGAAAATACTTGCCGAATAAAACCGTATCCGACTTTATGGCTGATTTAAAACCTGTTACTTTTTCTTCGGTGAAAAATAAGGTTCCCATTGTCCCAACATGGTTGAATTGAAAATTCTTCCCGATTTTTTTCAGATTCTCATTTATACCATCCGCGAGGTAAGTCGATTTATCTTCAAGCTCTTTGTAAATACCGGGATTCTCGTTTATATGCGAAAGAGCCGCGTAACCGGCCGCCATTGCAATTGGGTTTCCGCTTAAAGTGCCTGCCTGATATACGGGGCCCGCGGGAGAAATGTTCTCCATAATATCCCTGCGGCCGCCAAAAGCGCCAACAGGCAAACCGCCGCCTATAATTTTACCGAATGTACTCAAATCCGGTTTTATGCCGTACAATTGCTGAGCGCCTCCGGGGGCTACTCTAAAACCCGTCATTACCTCGTCAAAAATAAGCAGGATGTTTTCGTTACTGCATAAAGCGCGCAGCTCCTGCAAAAAGCCGCTGGCAGCTTCTACAACTCCCATATTGCCGGCAACGGGTTCAATAATAATAGCGGCAATTTCATTTTTGTTACTGGCAATGAGTTTTTTAACGGATTCAATATCGTTGTAGTCGGCTATTAATGTATCGGCCGCGTTGCCTTTGGTAACGCCGGGACTTGTAGGCACGCCAAATGTCAATGCGCCCGAACCGGCCTTAATCAAAAAATAATCCGCGTGACCGTGATAGCAGCCTTCAAACTTAATAAACTTTTCGCGACCTGTGAAGCCGCGCGCGGCTCGTACGGCGCTCATAGTGGCCTCCGTACCGCTGTTAACCATTCGCACTACTTCCACTGAAGGTACAAGTGAAGTAATTAACTGCGCGACTTTTACTTCAAGCTCCGTGGGCGCGCCAAAACTTGTGCCGTTTTCAATGGCCCGCAATAAAGCTTCTTTTATAAATGGCGGGTTGTGACCAAACAGGTGCGGGCCCCAGCTGCCTATGTAATCAATGTATTCGTTTCCGTCAACATCTGTAAGCCTGCTTCCTTCGCCTTTTTGCATAAATACCGGCGTGCCGCCGACCGATTTAAAAGCCCGTACAGGGGAGTTTACTCCGCCAGGCAAATATTGTTTTGCCGTTTCAAATAAGTTTTTACTTTTTGTTAAATTCATTTTTTACTGAATATTGTTATGGTTTAATTAATAATAATGTAATTATTTCTTGCCCCATTTCAAACTAACCATGTAAAAAAATAAAAGTTAAATATGAAAAATAACTATCATATAAGACTTCATAATAATTAATAGGCATTTTATTTCGTTAATAATTCTTGTGATTGGAATTATAATTAAATATTTTATTTTCGAAATTGTGTCTTATTTGCTAAATAAAATAAACATTATTTCGCAATTTGAAATAGAGAGCGAAATGTCTAAAACCAAATTAAATATCAATCCTAATTCTGATAAAGATTTTATTACAAAATGCAATATCGAGGAAAGTAAAACTTTCCCCAAATTTTTAAAGGAAATCTATTTTGAAAATTTTAGACATATTTCAGACTTGCGTATAAAATTTACCAAGCCAATTACAGTCCTAACAGGAAATAATCGTATCGGAAAATCTACAATATTAATAGCTATTGCATGTAGTCATACCGATTTTAAGAAGAGAAACCCAACAAATGGCAAACTTGAACGGTTTACATGGGGTGATATGATGCGTTTTACAAAATACGATAGCCAGAAAATTGACTGGACTTATACGATCGATTATAAAAATGGAGAGAAAACAGAAAAGAAAAAAGGACAGAGAAAAGCGTTAACGCACAAATGGAATGGAATTGCAAAAAAAGAAAGTCAAATAAAAAAACGATCGGTTATATTTCTTGATATTGATAGAATTAACCCTATTAGGAATACTTCGTCTTCAGTTTATTTAAAAGCCAGAAATTCCGCATTAATTGATATATCTATAGCAAACAAAGAAAAGATTTTTTACTATCTTTCATATATTTTAGAAGAGGAAATTCATGTTGATAAAATACTACAAGTACATGATAAAGATGTTTATCGCTATAAAAATACTAATGAGTATTCAAGTTACAACAGTGCTTCAGGAGAAGATGTTTTAACTAGAATGATAATAGATATAGTTGAAGCAGAAAAATACTCGTTGATATTAATAGATGAGATTGAAATTGGATTACATCCCAAAATACAAAGGCGATTAATAGAAGTATTATTTTATATATCAAGAATAGAAGAAAAACAATTTATTATTACTACCCATTCACCAACAATTCTTAACGCTTTTGATATAAAAGGAAGAATATTTTTGGAAAAAATGAATGATGGAAAGATAAAAAATATTCAAGAGATAAGTATAAATGCAGCATTAACAAAAATGGATGTGCTTTCATATCCTTTGATAAACTTATACTGTGAGGATTTAATTTCAAAAAAAATAATTGAAAAAGTTATTTCGATTGTGCAAAAAAATCATGAGATTAAAAATTTTGCTGCGTTAATAAATATAATAGTTTCGAATGGTGCTGACAAGGCTTATGAAAATTTTATAGTTGATAAACGTACTTATGAATTAAAAAAAATCAGGACTGGTTATGCCTGTATTCTAGATGGCGATATGGAAAAAGAAACAAGTAAATATCCGCCAGATGAATATTTATTCTTTCTTTTTGATGATGCACCGGAAAAATTCATGGTGAAAAGTTTTTTAAACAAATATCCGGATATAATTCTTACTTATCATCTTAAAGATTCAAATGCGCACATACTATTCACAAAAATGGTAGAATTATCTTATGCTGCAACTGAAGATGATGCCTTTGAAAAATGCTGGGAGGAAGTATCATTAAGTTATCAAGATGAAATTAATAAATTAGAAAAGTTTTTAATAGAAGTATGTGCGCATTTTTCTCCTGATTTATGAAACTATAAATAAATCTGTTATGGGTGCTTGTAGTACAAATTCCGTAAAACTTTTTTGGCAAGTATCTTAATAAAATTAGGCTTAATGGAAATAAAATATTTCCCGAAAGCTTTAAATGCCAAAGAGTTTTCTTCTATTGGTATATTGCCTACACGCAAAGGTTTATTGTATACTTCGGTTAAATAATCGTCCGTCTTTTTAGTATGAGTTCCCTGTCCATCAGCGCCAATATTTGTCACAAGCGATTTGCCCGGATAAAGTGTAAGCTTATTATTTATAATTGCCGATGCGTGCCATCTAATAGCCCACGAATCTACTTTGCCGTTTATCTGGTTATTAAGCATACGCATGTTGGCAACAGTTCCGTTCAGCTCAAATTTGTAAGCGAGTTTTTGTTCAATTAAAATACTTTTTAATTTCTTGCTGTCTTTTTCGAACAAGTCCCAGCCGCGTTTCCATGTGGCCCAGCCCCAGCAGTCGGCTCCTTTTAACAAGAAAGTCTCCGGCAGATTTTCTTTTAGTGGATAGCAATATCCATGTATGCTGATAACCTTGTCTTCTTTTTCATAACAGACAAGAGCGTCATTCATGTAATCAAGAAAATACTCCGACAAAATGAGGTCGTCCTCAAGTACAATTATTTTCCCGTATTCGTTAACAACGCGGGTAACGCCCTCTATTATAGAGTTCGCGAGTCCTTTGTTTGTTTCGCTTTCATAAATTTTTACCGATTTAAACCCGGTTATTGAACGCGCATATTGTTTTACTTCATCAACCTTTGGTTTTTGCTCATTGTTTTTGGGGCCATCGCAAAATATAACCAGATCGCTTTGCGCGGCGAGTTTATTTTTTAAAAGAGAGTTTACGGTTTGTTGGGTATGCCACAAACGCGAATATACAAACAGCGCTATGGGAGCTAATTCTTTCATAAATATAAATTGTATTCAGTTTGTTAAATATAGCAAATTACTTAAAAATTGTAAGCGCAAATTGAAGTAAAAAAATGAAAAGCTTTTATTTTACCGAACGCGATAAATGTTCGTGTTGAATAGCGTCAAAAATACTGTTGCGTATAATATTATATTCGTTAAAATGTTGGTTCTTATCGTACAAAGGCAATAGCGGAACATTCCCAAGGAAAGAAGCCAGAACTCCAAAAGTGCTTGGCGGTGATACTATCAGATCGCAGAGAGAAAGCTCCGCAAGGCTTTCCGCAAAGTGCCCGCCCATGCTTTTGCTTCCGGTAGAAAAATAAACATCATGATTTTTAAACTCGTCCATATTCTGAACATCATCGGAAGCAATAACAAAGCATACCTTGCTGTTTGCATGGTATTGTTCGGCTATATCATTCATTATGCTGTTATAAAACTCAATATCAAAAAAGTACATGCCATCGTACCAGATTTTGTAATCTCCCTGCCGAATAAAAATGCCAATAACCTTATCATACCGTGAACGCAGTCCGTTTATATATTCTTCGGAAACTGCGCGGTAGGGATTTTCGAACCGGAAATAATTCCTAACGCTATCCTGATGTTTTTCAAACAAATCCCAGCAGCGAACAGGCCAGCCGGCAAGAGCAGTTCGCCGTTTATTCATCAGCATTGTGCGTGAAACTTCGGAATCGAAATTAAAATCCTGCATTAATTTGCCTGTCAGGTATTTCAGATAATTTGGGGTTTCGCCCTTCATAATGCTTTGCGCCGAAGGCCAAACGTGATAGTTCAGATGAATAAACCTGATGAAAGGATTTAGGCTGCGCCTGTTTTTATCGAACAAATCGTTGAAACTTCTGTTAAGCAGGTAATAACCGGGGTAAAAGTTTTCAAATTCGGAAAGGAGGCATACAGGGTTGGAAGAAGTTCCGGTAAACAGATTATAAAAGGGCCAAAAAGCCATGTTAATAATATCAAGCTCTTTGGAGTGTTCCTTCCAGAAAGAGTAAATGTGGGCAAAATTGATTAACTGATTGCCCAGCCTTCCGCCGCCATGTGTAAAAACAAGTAAAGGTCTTTTCATTTTATTTATTCAAAATTCTTTTATCCAGCGCAACAAAATTGGAGTACTGGAAATTTTCCATACGCGTAATGTAGCCGCGTTTTTCAAGCCCTTTTTTCATAATTTTATATATTTCAAAACCGGCGGATTCAAGCACATCATAAAAATCCTTAAGAGTTGTGTGGGAATCGAGATTTGCGCCGCCGTATTCGAACTGAATTGCGGTAATAAAATCGGGGGAGAGATATTTCCCCATTCCTTTAAATGCTACAAGTTCGTGCCCTTCTATATCTATTTTCAGCAAATCAATCTTTTCAATTCCTTCGCTTTCAATATAAGTATCAAGCCTCTGTAACGAAATATCTTCGGACTTATCCATCGAAATATTTTCGTGCTTAAGGTCTCGTTTGTATAAAGAAGCAAAGCCGGACTGTTCCTTATCATAATAAATTTTGGAAGCTCGTTCCTCATCCGAAACGCCGAAATTATTAAGGTGCACGCTGTTGTTTTTGCCGAATTTATTAACAAGCTCGGCAAAGCAGGAATTTGTAGGCTCAAAAAGATGAAGCTCGCAATTCAGGTTATTTGTTGAGCAATAGTCAACAATAATTTCGGAATAATGGCCGATATTTGCGCCAATATCAAAAACAGTAATATTGCCTTTATATGAACCAAGCAGACGATGTAAAAACAACGCTTCGCCGTTTGAATCTATGTCTGCGTTGTTATTGTTATCCAGCCTGTTGCCGAGTGTAAACAAAATGCTTTTCAGTCTGTTAATTGCTGCGTTTTCTTTTATAATTGGGATCATAATTTCCGCGTTAAATTAATTATTGTTTATTTAATTTTTTCGAACCTGAACAGCCCGGTTCCAAAACCTTTTGAGCTATCATACAAATTTACTAAACTTCTGCCGTAAATGTATTTTTCTTCTATAAGTTTGCACTTACCAAAACGACTTTTAACAAACTCGGGCGTAAAGGCGCGGCACGAGTTAAAATAAATTCTGTTATCGCTATCAACCGGAACGGAAATTAAAATCATTCCGCCAACAGAGGCAACTCGCTGAATTTCCGCGAAAGCTTTCTCGCTGCCAAAAGCGTCAAGAGGGTCGCCGTACCTGCCGAGCCCTATGTGTTCAATTACACAAATTGATGAAATTGATGAAATTGAGCTATCGCTAAAAGGCAGATTTAAGATGCTTCCTTCCTTAAAAAACAAATTATCAAGCTTCAGATCAACCGGGCGGATATCTATCATTGTAGTTGGAACAAACTGCGAAATTAGCGCAACTGTTTTGGCCGAACTGCCGACATCGTAATGATGAGAAGGTTTGTTTTGGAAAACGTGTTTTGCGGCCCAGGTATCCTGGTAAAAATATACCGGGTCAAGCGGCGTATTTGTCGTTTTATCTTTAAGGCAGGGCATAAGGGCTTTTATTTTAATTGCATTGTCACTTTTTTGCAGTGACTTATACCTGAAATAATCCTTAATGAACCAGCCGAGATTTGCAAAAAAGCTGAAAACGCCAAAAGAAAAAAACTCGCCCGCCGCCTGCAGCGAATAATAGCACGATAAAACGAAACCGGATTTTTTTAATGTATCTTTTAAACTCATAACCCCGAAGCCAGTTTTTGTTTACATTTATACTTTACAAAATAATAATAAACCACAAAAGAAATTAAGGAAATAATCAGAGAAGAGTAAGCCGCTCCCGCCATATTGAAGCGAGGAATAAAATACAAGTTAAGCAAAATACTCAATCCGCTGAAAACTATGCTGAATAAAGTGCCAATATACACAACCTCAAAATAGATAATATAGTTAGAAAGCAGCTGCAGGGCCGCCTGCGCAATTTGCGTTAACAAAAGGAACGGCAGTATATACATTACAGGCCTGTATTGGGCCTTAATAATGCCAAGCATAAATACAATCTGCAGCGCAACAAAAAGGGCAATGCCAATGCAAATAAAAATCATTACCATTTTTGAGATGATTTTTTTTGTTTTGTTAAAATTCTTTGCAACGTCTTTTTCCTTAAAAAAGAGGGGTAAAAACACGTTCTGGAAAGAAGAAAAAATAATCATGATTATTGTTGCGTAGGTAACGCCGGTATTATAAATAGCCAGGTCCGAAAAGCTTCCGTATTTTTCAAGAATCATCTTATCGTTAAAGTTATAAACAACGCCAACAAGCGAAGAAAACATAGCCGGCACGCCAATAATAAGAGCTTTTTTAGCGTAAGCAAAATTAAACCGGGGCTTCATGTTTTTGAAATACAGATAACTGAAACCGGCGAAAATAAAAAACTCAATTATATAACTGTAATTAAGCCTTATCATTACAGTATCTTTTTTCAGTTTCCACATCATGTAAATAACAACGGAATTTACAAGCACAAGTTTTACCAGGTTGTAATACTGAAATTTGCGAATGTTTTCGCTCGTCATCAAAAAATTATAGAGCATGAATGAACAAACCGTAACAAGCGTTGCAAGATATAAGCCGTTGCGGTACGAGTAGTAATTGATAGGATGCGAAAAAAGCAGCTTTATTAACGCGGCGTCAAAATGGAAAATATATGCCGGTACAAGAACAATAACTAAGAAAACAGCCAGCATGGCGTTTATGGTAAACACGAGAGATTTTTTCTCTTCGGCGTCATAATCGTGGTATAATTTGGCCTGCGAAATATACAGGCCAAAATTTAATACCGTAGAACCCAAACCAATTATTGAAAGGAAATAGCCAAACAACCCGTACTCATTCTGCGGCATTAACAGAAGATATACCGGAATAAGAAACAAGTTGGATGCTCTTACAAGTACATCGAGAGAAAATACTTTGGCAAAGCGCTGAAGCACTATGCTGTTTTTATAATAACCAATGTACCGGGCAATTATTGCCTTAATGAACGTCATCAAACAGCGTTATTTGGTTTTGTTTTTCTCTCTTTGATGTATAAAAATCCGCTTACGCACAAACCGAGTATAAGCAAAAGATTTATTGAAAGAGAAACTGTTTTGCCAATTGTATAACTCTTAGGAGCATAAATAAACTCAACCGTATGAACGCCCTGAGGAACAATTACGCCTCTGAAGCCGTAATTGATTCTATAGATTTCGGTTTCTTTGCCGTCTATATAAGCTTTCCATCCGTGAGGATAGTAAGTATCGCCAAGGAACAGCAGGTTGTTTCCGGTAGCCTTTGCGGTAATGCGGACGGAATCGTAATTGTATGCAGCTATTTCCACGCTCGCGGTTGTATCCGGTTTATCAACCTTTAATTCCTTGTCAGAAAAAGCAAGGTCTCTTGGGTCAAACTGATTATCTCTTACTTTGTGCAAAATATCAATCGGTTTCTGTACTTCAACTCTGTTAACAAAGTATGCTCTCGGCAATACAGATGTATTTAAATATACGTGATCTTTTCCTGCCGGCGATAAATCAACCAATCCCGGAAATTGAATTGCCTTTTCAAGAATAATATACTTAACGTTAAGCATACGCCACAAAGTAGGGTTTGCGGGATTAACAACGTCAATATAATCCTGATAAGTACGAGGTTTAATGCCTGAGTAGCCTGCCAGATCCTGCTTCTGGAAATACATATTGTAATTGGAATTCTGCCCAAAAGAACCAAGCGAGCCATCTTGTTTCAAGTTTAATATTCTGTAAGGTTGTTTATCCGGCTGCTTGTTAATTGTAGTAATATAGTCCGGATCGTTAAACTGTTCGGTAACATCCTGCGGCTGCATGTACTGTAAACCGCGGGAAGAAATTCTGAACAAATCGAAAACGGTAAGAACAACCAAAGCCAATGCAAGAACATCGGAACTGATTTTGTTTTTTAAGTACGAGAACGAAAGCCAGAAAGTAAGAGAAACAAGAACAAACGCTATAATCAAATCGCTTGTGAACATGCCGGCCATAAAATCAGCAACAGGCTGCAATTGCTGGCCTTTCTGCGATTCGTTGACGCGCTGCATAAACCAATCCGAAAGTGTTCCGCTAAGAACTACAAAAAGCACTAAAAGAACACTTGCGCCAATGGCAAAATACTTGACAAGGTTTTCGGCAAAAACATCCTTTTCCTTTTTCAGGTTTATAATCTTCATCAACCCGAGTCCCGCCAGGATAGGTAAAAATATCTGCGGAATAATGAGTATCATGGACGGTACCCTGAACTTATCAAACATCGGGAAGTTGTAGAACATCAGGTCGAACACAACAGGGAAGTTTCTGCCGAACGAAATCAGCAAAGCCAAAACCACCAGAAAAGTTAAAAACTGCACCAGCGGGTCTTTGCGCAACGCTATAATTGCGAACAGGGCAAGGAAGAAAACAATAACGCCCATGTACATTGCAACATCAACAAACATCATCTGTCCGAAGTAAGTGTTTATTTCTCTGGGCTGGTTTCCGGTTAAGGGCCCGTTATAAACAGTGTTTCCAAAGCCGTAGAACGAAGGAACAATAAAAGTAAGAACCTCTCCCGGAGAGAAAGACCAGTTTGTGGCGTATTCGTAAAAATCGGAACTGGCTTTTGCCTTATTGGCGCTTTCAAGCTCCTGTATAGCTTTTGTTCCTCTTGTTGAGTATTGTGTGTATTCAGACATCTGAGCGTAAATATCTACCATGGTTCCAAGCGCAAGAACGGTTAACACCGCAAAAACGACTCCCGATTTAAGCAATTGTTTTAAGGCCGAAAAATCTTTCTTTGCAAGGTAACGAATAATAAAAAAGAGGAAGAACAAACCTATTGAGAAAAAGGCGTAAAAAATAACCTGAGCGTGCCAGCCGTAAAGCATAAAATCGAGAGCAATGGTACAGATGACAACGTCAATAAGTTTTATCTTTTCCTGCATTCGCAGTAAAATCATAAACACAAGGGGAATCATGGAAACGGTATCGAGTTTGGTAATGTGCCCGAGCCCTAAAAATATAACAATACCCGTGCTGAATGCGGCGGAAACGGCTACAAATAAACTTGTAAAAATGCCCGCTTTTCTTCCGCGCATAAAAATAAAAGCGTTAAGACCAAAAACAAAAAGGTAAACAATATGCTGTGCGTATTCCGCGCCGAATATGGTTGCAAAGAGAGCGCGTATATGAACATATACGGTGCTTATTATATCGAACCATCTTTCGTAGCCAACGCCGCCAAACTGCGAAGGCAAGCCGCAAAAAATAAACGGATTCCACAACATGCCTTTGCCGTTTGTAATTTCTTTAAGCTTTTGAATTGATTTGCCGGCAATCAAATCGCCGGATTGAAAAGTTTTGCCTCCAAAAAGAATGGGGGAGTAAAAGAATAAGAAAAGTACTGCAAGCGCCAAAAGCGCCGCCAAAGTAAGATATTTGGTCGGAATAACGCCTTCAAGGTGAAACGCGCTAAGTCCGCTTTCTTTTTCTACTTTTGTATTGCCAATAGTTCTTTTGGTTTTAGCCATTATATCTCCAAACAAAAATTAATCTATTTATTTTTGTGCAATAAAATTTATACCCGCGCCTACTTTATTATGTGATGTATAATCCATGTACATCATCAAAAAAGTAAAGGGCAGGGTAATTAAAAAATAAAAGGGTAATAATATAAAAAATAATTTAGATGAATTAAGCATAATCATCGGGTACTTAATTCCAAGTCTCCACGATAAATTGCCCCAAAATCCGTATGTATATCTGTGCCGTACTATTTTAAAACCAAGCGGAACAAGCTTTTGTTCAAGGTCTTCGTAGGAATAACCATCCCGGGCGTGTTCACCAATAAAACTCTCATCCTCATCGTCATGAACATCGCTGCCGCCGTAGATGGAAGGGGTGTTAATCATCAGATAGCCGCCTTCTTTCAAGGCATCGTAAAAGTTTTTAAAAACCTGTACATCGTCAACAATATGTTCCATAACGTCAACGCTTACAATCAAATCGAATTTGTTCTTATGCGAAATTTGGGTTAAATCCTCAATTCCAAAACTGACCTGAGAAAGCTTTTGCTGTTTGAAGAAAAACCCGCAGTCGTTAATCCATTCTTTTTTAACATCAATGGCGTAAATTGAATTTGGTTTAAGTTTACGCGCCATATACCATGAGTATTGTCCGTACCCCGTACCGGCATCGTAAATACTTATGTTTTTATTTCCCATAGTCTTACGCAGTTCCCGCAATTCCCTTCTTACATACCAGGAACGGAGGAACATAACGTCTAACATTTTATAGAAAGAGATTCTTAAGACGGGAAATTTTCTAATTAGCGAAGCAAAGACATCTTTAATTGGATCGTATTGCATTTAGAAAACTGGTTTGTTTAAAAATAGATGAATTTAAATATAATTGAAAAAGCGGAACCTAAAAGATTCCGCTTTGAAACGGTAAAGATTAAATGGACTTATCTTTTATTGTATATTCTTTATCATCCTGGGAGTTATGAACCATTAATTCCCCAAGAAGGCCAACTGAAAAGAATTGAACACCCACAATAATTAATAACATGCCTAAAAACAGCATAGGCCTGTTGCTTAAAGGTTCGTGTTTAATTCCCCAAAGATAAGTAAGGTAACCGTTAACAATAAAGCCGCATAAAAACGAAAAAGCGCCCAGAAATCCAAACAGGTGCATAGGGCGTTTAACGTAGCGGGTGACAAATATAACGGTAACCAAATCAACAAACCCTTTAAAGAAACGACTGATTCCGTATTTTGTTTTTCCATAAAGTCTTTGCTGGTGTTTAACGGGCACTTCGGCAATTGTAAAGCCCTGCCATTTGGCCAAAACAGGTATAAACCTGTGAAGTTCGCCGTAAACTTTTATATTTTCAACAACAGACTTTCTGTAAGCTTTCAACCCGCAATTCATATCATGAATTTTAATTCCGCTGAATACTCTTGTAACATAGTTGTAAATTTTTGAGGTATGTTTTTTAATGAAGGGGTCGTATCTTTTCTTTTTCCAACCGGAAACCAAATCGTAACCTTCGCCAAGTTTTTTCAGCAAATTGGGAATTTCATTCGGGTCGTCCTGCAAGTCCGCGTCCATTGTTATAACAACATCGCCGGTTGCATTATTAAAGCCTATTTGCAATGCGGCGGCTTTGCCGAAATTCTTTTGAAAACTTATGTATTTGAATTTCTTATCTGCCCTGCAAATATCTTTTACAACCTTAAGCGAGTTATCCGTACTACCATCATCAACAAAAATAACTTCAAAATCGCTCTGTAAAGGTTTAACGCCTTTTTTTATCTCGGCCGCAAGCAGGTTTAACGATTCCTCTTCGTTATAGAGAGGAACTACAATTGAGATTTTTTTAAATTGTGTTTTTTCCTGCTGGGACTGAGCGGGTCTGCTATCGCGTTTGTAGAAATTTCTTCTTCTGTTGTAGAAATTTCTTCTGTTGTGCTGCTGTCCTTGCGGAGAGCCCTTGCCTTCTTCAGAACCCTGATGTGGCTGATTTTCTTTGTTATTGTTGCTTTCTGGTTTGTTTTGTTCTTCCAATTCTAAAATCCGATTTATATTTTTTTACATTTAAAAGTTAAGTTAATAATTATCCAAAATCAATTTGGATTTGCCCTAAATTCATTAATTTAATGATTTTATGACGATTTGTAACTAATTTAGTTGATATTTTACCCAATTAGTGTTAAATCTGGCAAGTTTTAGCGGGTTTTTTATGCGAAAAAGAATGGGGAAACGGAGTAAGGTTTTATTCAAGGATATTCCATACGGAAGCGGCTCGGCAGGCCTCTTCAAAAGGCAAGCAAGTTCTATTTTCTGAAAGTATAAACTCCGGATTAAAAATCAGACTCCGTCAAAACAAATTTGTTTTATCCCTTTTTTTAATTAGAATTAAGCCAGGCAAGTTTTGTTGTTTTTATAAAGGGCAAAAATGAATTTCATAAAACACAGGGCGCGGGTTGTAAAAGAGGGCGTTTCCGCGAGCGGTCCGGTTATATACTGGATGAGCAGAGATCAGAGAGTATGCGACAACTGGGCTTTGTTGTTCGCGCAGGCGCTTGCCGTAAACAATAACAAAGGCTTTGCCGTTATTTTTACATTGCAGCAGAATTTTCTTGAAGCGGGTTTCCGGCAATATGCCTTTATGCTTAAAGGCTTAAAGGAAGTTGCAGCGGGACTAAACGAATTGAACATTCCCTTCTTTTTATTATACGGTAAACCGGCGGATGTAATTCCCGCCTTTATAAAAGAATATAACGCGGGCGTTATTGTAGCGGATTTTGACCCGCTCCGTATAAAACAGCATTGGAAAACCGAAACGGCAAAATTAATAAATATTCCTTTCTATGAAGTTGACGCGCATAATATTGTTCCCTGTGTTTATGCTTCGGGTAAAGAGGAATTTGGCGCGTATACAATACGTCCTAAAATTACGCGGCTCCTGCCTGAATTCCTTGATGAATTTACTGTACCTGAAAAAATTAAAAATAATTTTATAACGGCGGATAATCAGTTCAACCTTACAGATATTTATAAAACTCTTAAGTGTAATTTCTCGGTAAAAGAAGTTGACTGGATAAAACCGGGAGAAGAAGCCGCTCACACGGCGTTGGCTGATTTTTTGGAAAACCGAATTAGTGCGTACAATGATGAGCGAAACAATCCTGTTTTGAATGGGCAGTCTGGCTTATCGCCATATCTTCACTTCGGACAAATATCCGCGCAGCGCGTTGCGCTTGAAGTTAAAAAACGTTTTACCGATTTGCCTTCTGCAAATGCCTTTCTTGAAGAACTGATAATAAGAAGGGAGCTTGCGGATAATTTTTGTTACCATAATAAAAATTACGATTCGTTTGAAGGATTTAAGGATTGGGCAAAAAAAACATTAAACGAGCACAGTAAAGACGAAAGGGAGCATATTTACACTTTAACAGAATTTGAAAACGCTCGAACACACGAAGAGCTTTGGAACGCGGCGCAAAAAGAATTGATTAATAAAGGGAAAATGCACGGGTATATGCGCATGTACTGGGCAAAAAAAATACTGGAGTGGAGCTCGTGCGCGGAAGAAGCTTTAAGAACAGCCATTTACCTAAACGATAAATACAGCCTTGACGGACGAGACCCAAACGGTTATACAGGCTGCGCGTGGTCAATAGGCGGAGTTCATGACAGGGCCTGGGCGGCCCGCCCGGTGTTTGGTAAAATACGGTATATGAATTATAACGGCTGCAAACGTAAGTTTGACGCGGCCTTGTATATTGAAAGAAATAAATAGAGCTGTAAAAATATTTACATAAAAGTATTTACAGGTATTCCAAAATCATCTTTTTTTTCGTATAATAGCTCCCGATTAAGTTTGTTGATGAAATTGCGCTGCGTTTATCTGCATGGACTGCTTGAAAGAATGAAGTAATAATATATAGTTTTTCAGATTCCTTAGTAAATAACAGGAACAATCTAATGCTAAAAAGCGGCGGCCTTAAAACAAAAAAGAAGGAAATTCTATATTGCGCGGTATGGAGTCTGCTTATTTTTGTCTCTTTGTTCAGAAGCCTTTCTGTTGCTCAAAAAAACACTGTCGATAATGCTGTTTCGGCCGCAAGGGCTATATATCGCCAGGATTATCTGTACAGAGACTGGGCAATCAGACAGAACGGTCTGTATTCGGAGCTTTCAAAAGGCGCGGAAGGGGAAAAGCGCTATGACCATAAAAAAGTAATAACAACTTCGGGCGGCCAAAAACTATACCCGGTTACACACCTGGCTATTACCCAAAAAGTATATGAGTTTGAAGGAAAGAGAACCGAAATAAGGACGGCAATATGCGGGCTTAATAAAAAATGCAGTGATAGTTCATCCGCCTGCTGCAAGCCGGAAGCGATAAAAACGTTCTTGCAGGGAGGGCAGGAGTACAGCCGAATTATTGAAATTGATAATGCTGAATTCTTAAAGTTTTTTAAGCCTCTTAAAGCGGATAGACAATGCCTTTACTGCCATTCCGGCGAAGGCTTTAAGGAAGGGGATATAATGGGCGTGTTTAGCCTGTCTTTGCCAATGGCTTCGTTTAATAACGTTTCAAAAGAGATTACTTTCTGGATTATAGGCCGGCATTTTGTGGCGTTTTTAGCTGGAACGCTGGGTATATTTTTTGCGGGCAGATTGGTGCGAAAAAAAGAAGAAGAAAAAGACAGAAAAAATGCCGAACTGATAGAAAACAAAAACAAATTCGAAACAATAGTAAATCTTTCGCCCAACGCTATGGCTATAATGGATGTTGGAACACTGGAATACCTTGAAGTGAACCAGGCATTTGAAACCTTAACCGGATATGATAAAAAAGCAATTTTGGGTAAAACTCCTTTTCAGTTAAAACTATGGGTGGAACACGAACAAAGGGAAAGATGGATTGCCGAACTTAGGGAAAAAGGTTTTGTTGAAGGATACGAAATGGAATATGCCGACAGGTTTGGACGAAGGTTTACAGGACTTGTTTCTGCAAAAATAATAGAGCTTGCCGGAAAAACAGCCAACATTGTAATCATACAGGATATCTCCGATAGGAAGGAAAATGAAGAGCTAATTAAAAACGCGTATAACGAGCTTAAGCTTGAACAAAAAATAGCCCGGATAGGAAGCTGGAAATGGAGTATAATAGATGATACGTTTACATGCTCAGACGGATTTTGTGACATATTCGGAATAAGTAAAAAAGAAATAGTGGGGAATACTGACGAATTTATCAGGAAATATATCTATGGAGAAGGGAAACAAAAACTTGCCGAGCTAAAAAAAACGATATATCTGGAAAAAATAACCACGTCCGCCGAATTCAGAATTTTAAGAGCTGACGGAGAAATGAGAGTGTTGTGGATGGAGCCGGGGAATATAACGTTTGATGAAAACGGAAAGCCGATAGCAGTTTCGGGAATTACCATGGATATTACAAAAAGGAAAGAAGTTGAGAACCTTCTAAGCCTTCAAACCCAGATAAGCGAGTATGGTTTGTATCATAATTTGCAGGAACTGCTAAAGTTTATTATTAATAAGGCAATGCTTTTAACCCAAAGCAGTCTTGGCTACTTCCATTTTGTAAATGAAGATAAAAAAACAGTAACGTTGCAAGTATGGTCTCGTTTGGAGAATAATGAACTTGCGGGTTATACCTCCAGGGAAGAGATTTTGCAGGCTGGCGAGTACAATTTGTGGAAAGAATGCATAGATAAAAAAAGAGTAGTTAACAAAAGCGAAATTATTGAACCTTGCAAATGTTCCGCGGTTCCAAAGGAATTTTTAGCGTCAACATGCGAGATGGCAATTCCAATAATAAAAGAAGAAAAAACAATTGCTATAATAGGCCTCGCGGATCCGGTTACACAGTACAGCAAGCATGTTGAAGCCCTTATAAACCGCTATGCCGAAATAGTAAGGGATATAATTGAGAAAAAAATATTCGAAAGAGAGCTTATTCTGAGTGAACGAAAATACAGGAGCATGGTTGAAACTTCCAACGAGGGAATTATTTCCACCGATAAAAACGAGGTTATAACATATACAAACAAAAACTTCCCTGATTTTTTAGACTATAGCGAAGAAGAAATACTTGGTCACGCGATGACGGAATTTTTGTTTATTGAAGACATCGAACGGTTTATGATGAGGATGGCAAAAAGAAGAAACGGACAAAACGAACGGTATGAACAACGCTTCAGGAAAAAAGGGGGCGAAGAATGCTGGATATTTGCATCCGCCACTCCTGTTTTTGCCGATGATGGCAGCTACGCGGGCGCTTTTGCAATGGTCACCGATTTTACTCAACGCAAGCAAGCCGAACTGGCTCTTCAGGAAAGCGAAGAAAGATATAAGGCGCTGTTCAATCTTTCGCCCGAAGCCATTATTGTATATAAAAACAATTCTATATTTCTGGCTAATCTCGCGGCTGTTTCGTTATTAAAAACGGAAACCATTGAAAAATTGCAATCCGGAAATCCGATGCGATTTATTCACCCTGATTTCGTAGAAAAAATAGAGCATATACGAAGTGTTATTCTGAATGAAAGTATTTTTACGGGTCCGTTTTACTGCAAGCTTATAGACCTGACGGGCGCGGTAATAGAGGCGGAGGTTTCGGGAGCTGTTTGTTATTTTAAGGGAGAAAAAGTTGTACAGACATTTGCGCGCAACATTACGGAGCGCGTTAAAGCGGAAAACGCCCTGCGCGAAAGCAGAGAAAGAAACATGGCTATTCTAAAGGCCATCCCCGATATGATGTTTATAATTTCCAGGGAAGGTCATTTCCTCGATTATCATCTTGCCGATATAAACGAGACATATAATGCCATTGGGTTTGAAAATAAATCCGTATGGCAGGTATTAAATGCGGAATCAGCTGAAATGGTAATGAAAAAACTGGCCGCGGTTGAAGAAACCGGAATGATGCAGACTTTTGAATATGAGTCGGAGTTAAACCCCTCCGTTCATTATGAAACGAGAATGGTTAAATGCGGAAATGATGGCTTTCTTGCGGTGATAAGAGATATTTCAAAAGCAAAAAGCGATGAGTTGGCAATAAAGAAATCGCTTGAGGAAAAAGAGACGCTTTTACGTGAATTATACCACCGCACAAAAAACAATATGCAGGTAATTAACGCGATGCTTCAGCTTCAGGCATATTCAACAAAAGATAGTAATATTATAAAAATACTTATGGAGACCGGCAACAGAATTAAAACCATGGCGTTGGTGCACCAAAAGCTGTATCAGTCAAACGATCTTTCAAGGGTTAATTTTAAAGACTATATAGAAGAGCTGATAACTTTGCTGTTAAGAATGTTTGATGTTGACAGCGAAAGAATTAAAATTACAAAAGAGCTTGAGGAGCAGTTTATCCTTTTTGATTATGCCGTACCGTGCGGACTTGTAATTAACGAGGTTATTTCGAATATATTTAAGTATGCTTTTCCGCAAGACAGGAAAGGGGCCGTAGTTATTAAAATGAACAGGTCTGCCGAAGGGAAAATATTTTTCCTCCTGAAAGATAATGGCGTAGGTTTGCCTCGGAATTTTGACGCGAGAAATTCTGAAACGCTTGGTATGCAGCTGATTCACACCCTTGTTGAACAACAGTTAAACGGTAAATTGGAAATTATTAATGAGGGCGGCGTTGAAGTAAGAATTGAATTTGCTGACGACCAGTACGCTGAAAGGGTTTAGAAATAATAAGGGGACGAGCTTTTTATATAAGAGCTAATTCAAATGGTTAATAGCAGCGCAAGTAACGGTGATTATTGTCGTCTAATAAATATTAAACAGATAACAATTTCTTAACCGCCGTATATTTTGCTTTGTTGTTAAATTTATACCGGCAAATTTTACGGATATATAAAAACTTACAGGTTACAATTCTTTACTAAGCCCAAAAGGAGTTAAAATTCATTTCCTTAATAAATATTTACAAAAGAGGTCTATATGAAAAAAACTATATGGAGTATGCTTCTGCTGTTAGCGGCTTTTTGCCAGATGGACACAAATGCCCAAAACCTGACGCAGGCTAATTATACAAGCGTTGTGCTTCCACAAATAACCGGATCGGGTACAAGCAACCGCCTTCCTTTAATATGGCGGGCTACAATTAAAAATCTTTCCGCCGGTAAAACTTACAGATATTACACGCAGGCGGCAAAATTTTCCGATTTGGGCACCACCAATACCGGCGCTGGAAACACTCTTATAATGAACCCCGACTCCGCGAATTTTGTGTATACTACAAGTCCCGGTATTAAAACCGCCGGCACGTATGGCATATTTAAAACCGATGCTTCGGGAACTTACACGGGCTGGTTTGGTCTGGTCTATACATCCAACGCCCGGTTTACCGCGGGTAATTATGTAATACCCGCTATCTGTATAGCGGAAGATACAAGTATTGTTGCGAAATATGCGTTGGACGATTCTGTTTACGTAACAAGCTTTGGTTCAGCTGCGGCTGATACAAATGCGACTGGTATTTGGGGCAAATCATCCGGTACAGCAAGAAACATGGTATTGTTGTTCGACAACATTAGTGCAACCGGCAAGCCTATTTCAATAGCCTGTATGGAAGATGACGGGACAACCATTTCCAGCATAGTGAAATTTTATTCGGACAGCGTTAATGCCAAAGCCGGCCGTTGGGGTACGTTAATTTGTAACAAAAACGCTAACGGAGTCCAGAGGATTGAACAAAGAGCTCTTGCAACAGGGGCGGTAGTCAGTTACCAAACCGCGTCTGCAGGCGTATGGTCTGGAGTTAGTACCGTTAACCCGGCAGGCGGGCTCACAGCCATTAAAATTGATTCTGTGGATTTTACTGTGCCTGTTGAGTTGACTTCGTTTTCGGCTTCGGTTAAAAACGGAGTGGCTGTATTGGGCTGGCGTACGGCTACCGAAACCAATAACTATGGCTTTGATATTGAGAAAAAAACGGTAAACGGAAGTTACTCGAAAATAGGATTTATTGGAGGAAACGGCACTACAACTTCGCCGCAGAGCTACACATTTACAGATAACAATTTAAATTCGGCTTGCTATTACAGATTGAAACAAATTGATTACGATGGCTCTTACAAATATTCCAACGAAATATATCTTGCAGGTAATACGGTAAACAATTTTGTGTTAAACCAAAACTATCCAAACCCTTTTAATCCGGAAACAATTATAAGTTACGAACTTCCTTCGGCGCAACAGGTTACTCTGAAAATTTACAACACTCTGGGAAAAGAAATAGCTGTTTTGGTAAACCAAAAACAGGAAAAGGGTTCGTACAGCATTCATTTTAAAATGCCTGAAAACATAACCTCAAGCGGCGTATATGTTTATAAACTGCAGGCGGGCAGCTCTTCGGTTTCTAAAAAGATGATGTATTTGAAGTAACAATTACTGTTTAAATCAGGGCTCTCGGAATTTCAGAATTCACGATAGTTACAAGAAAGGCTGCCTTTTTCAAGACAGCCTTTTTTAATAGTAAAACCGGAATTATTTTAGTAACAGCATTTTTTTTGTTACGTTAAATTCCCCGGCTTTAATTTCATAGAGATAAACACCGGAGGATAGATTACCGGCGTTGAAATTAACTTCGTAGTTGCCCGGAGCTTTAACTTCGTTAACAAGGTTTGCAACTTGCTGACCTAAGGTATTGAAAACCTTAAGACTAACAATACCGGCCTTTGCAACCGAATATTTAATAACGGTTGAAGGGTTGAAGGGGTTAGGATAGTTTTGTGATAAACTAAATTCAACCGGGTTAATTGCGTTAATTGAAACTTCCTTGCTGTAAGTAGCCTGGCCGTCAAAATCAACCTGCTTTATTCTGTAAGTAACAGCTGTAGCGTTCAAAGAAGAAATATCGTCGGAATAGCTGTAATTCTTAACGCTTGTAGAAGTGCCGGCGCCTTGCTTGAAAGCTACGGTTACAAAATTTGCATCGTTGTTGATTTTTCTTTCAACTTCAAAACCTCTGTTGTTAGTTTCGGTAGCAGTAGACCAGGTTAAATTAATTTGTTTGCCGTTTTGGGCAGCTGTAAATGCGGTTAATTCAACAGGTAAAGAAGCGCCTGTCCATTTTGCAATAGTGCCTGTGTATCCGCCGGTAAAAGCCGTGCCGCCAACAGCAACAACAGTTCTTAAATATTCAGATGTTGTTGTGCTTGGAGTCCATGTTTTTCCCCCATCATAGGTGAAATAGATTTGTGGTGAACCGTCAAGACCTCCTACGGCAACGTAGGCGTCCTGATAATTGCGGATTGCTGAAGCGCCTCTGAAATAGGCTCCTTTCACTCCGCTTGTTGTCCATGTAATGCCTCCATCTGTAGTTCTGGCAATTGTACTATCCAAACCGGCTACAATACCTCTTTTGGCGTTTGAGAAAGCGACGTAAGCCTGATATGATTTTCCGCCAAGCATATCGTATTGGCTGACTTTCCATGTGGAACCCCTATCGGTAGAATAATAAACTTTTTCCGGAGTGCCGGCAACAGCTGAGTAGCCAATAAACCATACGTTATCTCCGTATGTTTCTATAGAACATGCGCAGCCGTATTCACCGTTAGCGCTATCTGCCGCGGGGATACCGTTTACTAAAGTCCATGTTTTCCCACCATCCGTTGTTTTTGATACCTGCCATTTTGAAGCGCTCGCGGTAAGCGGATCGCCCCATACAATACCGGTATTTGCGTCAAAGAATTTTAAACCATCGCTAAAACCGCCGGCTTCCGTATAAACAACAGACCAGGAATTTCCGCCATCAGTAGTTTTCCATACTTTTAAAGTGCTTGAGCCGGTTCCCGCAACCCAGGCAGTTGTAGAATCGAAAGCGTCCAGTTGATAATTTGTATAACCGGCATCTGTAACTGTTTTTGTAACCCAGTGTGCTCCACCATCTACTGTTTTAACAATAGTTCCTTTTAAGCCAACACCCCAAACAACTTGCTCGTTTACAGCTTTAAAACTATAAAGCCTTGCCGGAGCAACAGATTGAATTGTCCACTGAGCCATGGTAGTTAATGAAAATACCGCTGTAAACAGAATTGGTAAAAGTACTTTCTTCATAGTATCTCCTAATATTTAGTTATTGATATATAATGCTGTTAGGCATTGTCTTTAACAATCCGAAATAATTAGAACCTGATGAAATTGAACATAACTTAATGAAGAATACGCTTGCCTGTGCATCTGATCTTATTTTAACCCTAAAAAAACAAGGATGAATAGCAAAAACCTATCTGAACTTAATAAATTTTTTTCTAAATGTACATTAAATTACATCTGTTTTTATGAATAAAATTTAATACTGAAAATGATGACAACATTAAAGATTAATAATTATTAAATGAAAATACTTAATTATTTAAGTATATCAAAGCAAATAATCAAGTAATTAAGGCAGTATGCCGTTTACGTATTAATAACGCAAAGCTCTTGAAGTATGACTGCGGATGAATGAATTTATCCGAACATTAATTATTAAGGCAATATTTAATTTTTAGTCAATAGAATTGCAAACAAAAAGATTGTCCTATTGAAGACAATCTTTTTGTTTTGAGATACAGAATTATTTTAATAGTAGCATTTTTTTTGTTACGTTAAATTCCCCGGCTTTAATTTCATAAAGATAAACACCGGAGGATAGATTACCGGCGTTGAAATTAACTTCGTAGTTGCCCGGAGCTTTAACTTCGTTAACAAGGTTTGCAACTTGCTGACCTAAGGTATTGAAAACCTTAAGACTAACAATACCGGCCTTTGCAACCGAATATTTAATAACGGTTGAAGGGTTGAAGGGGTTAGGATAGTTTTGTGATAAACTAAATTCAACCGGGTTAATTGCGTTAATTGAAACTTCCTTGCTGTAAGTAGCCTGGCCGTCAAAATCAACCTGCTTTATTCTGTAAGTAACAGCTGTAGCGTTCAAAGAAGAAATATCGTCGGAATAGCTGTAATTCTTAACGCTTGTAGAAGTGCCGGCGCCTTGCTTGAAAGCTACGGTTACAAAATTTGCATCGTTGTTGATTTTTCTTTCAACTTCAAAACCTCTGTTGTTAGTTTCGGTAGCAGTAGACCAGGTTAAATTAATTTGTTTGCCGTTTTGGGCAGCTGTAAATGCGGTTAATTCAACAGGTAAAGAAGCGCCTGTCCATTTTGCAATAGTGCCTGTGTATCCGCCGGTAAAAGCCGTGCCGCCAACAGCAACAACAGTTCTTAAATATTCAGATGTTGTTGTGCTTGGAGTCCATGTTTTTCCCCCATCATAGGTGAAGAAAATCTGAGGATCGCCTGAAGAGCCGCCAACAGCAATATACATATCTTTTACATTACGGACAGCAGTAAGGCCTCTAAATGTGGCACCTTTAAAACCGCCCGATGTCCATGTGGCACCGCCATCTGTAGTTTTGGCAACAGTACTGTCTATACCAACAATAAGACCATTGTAAGGAGTAGAAAAAGCGATATAAGCGGAAGAACCTTTTCCTGCCGCCATTGTAAGGTTTGCAACCGACCATGTAGCTCCTTTATCTGTTGAGTGGAATACTCTGTCCTTTGTAGCTGATGTTGAATAACCTATAAACCAAATATTATTGCCGTATGTTTCAAGCGCAGTAGCGGAACCATATTCGCTAACAGTACTGTCCGCGTCTGGAATTGTAGTCACAGGGGTCCATCTCTTTCCACCATCAGAAGTAGTGTAGCATTCCCATTTGGACTTGTATTTATTAGGGTTACCCCATAAAAAGCCATTGCTATCATCAAAAAATTTCATGCCATTGCAAAAACCGCCTATACTTGTTAATACATTTTTCCATGCAGCTCCGCCATCAGTGGTTTTATAAACATACATGTCGACACCGTTGGTTGTGTTTGTTCCGGCTACCCATGCGGTTGTTGGATTAAAAGCCTCAACCGCATAAATGGAAAGAGCAGTATAGGGAGAGGTTTCAGTTACCCATGTAGTTCCGCCGTTTGTGGTTTTTACTATAGTTCCAGTTAATCCTACACACCAGACAACCTGTTCATCGACAGCCTTAAATGCATAAAGCTCACCTAGGGCAACAGTCTGAATTGTCCATTGCGCATGTATGGAAATATTGGAAATTAGAAGACACAAAAAAAGTAAAAACGTATTTTTCATAAAAACCCCCTTTTAAATAGAAATAAAAATACTTAATAAACCAAAATAAAACAAACAACAATAAAGCCCTAATCGGCCGATTCCCATTTGCATTAAGCGGAACTATTAAATAAATTATAATTTTACACAACAACAGGAAAATAATTATGGATATTAAAACGCTTTCATTTTCGGTTTCCACAAAAGGATTTACAGATATTATAGACATTACGGAAAATGTTCAACAAAAATTAAACGAGTCCGGCTTTAGCGAAGGCAGCGCGCTTGTGTTTGTTTCGGGCTCAACAGCGGGGTTGACAACAATTGAATACGAACCTGGCTTGCTCAAGGACTATCCCCGTTTTTTTGAAAATATCATACCTTCCAAAATCAACTATCATCATAATGATACCTGGCGCGATGGAAACGGATACGCGCATATACGGGCTTCGTTGCAAGGAGGTTCGCTTACAATTCCTTTTAACAACGGTCAGCTTTTGCTTGGTACGTGGCAGCAAATTATTTTTGTGGATTTTGACAATACTCCGCGAAAAAGAATTATTACAACGCAGTTTACCGGCAAATAAAAACCTGATAAACTCGGTTTGTATGTTTATTATATTAATAAATTTTTATCAATCTAATAAAAGCGAATGAGTGTAAACCTCTTAAACCGGCGTTAAAACAACACATACTCTTATGATAAGTCTGGCATTATTAATGTGAGCTTCATATAAAAGTATGGTTAAACAAAACTCCGGGTTTAATAATGAAGTATCCGATAAAAACTTTATTCTTGTTTGCAGCATTTGCTTTCTGTCTTCAGGCGCAGTCATTCCGCACGCTGGATTATTTAAAAAGCATTTCGGGCAAAAAGACTGTAAGCGGCCAGCATAACAGGGAACCAAATTCACAACCTTCAAAATGGACGGATCAGATTCACTCTGTTACCGGTAAATACCCCGGCCTTTGGAGCGGTGATTTTTTATTTGAAGCCGATAATATAGCCAACCGCTGGACTATGATTTACGAAGCGAAAAAAGAATGGGATAGCGGCTCCATTGTTCAGCTTATGCTGCATACTTGTCCCCCCACACAGGCGGAACCATGCCCGTGGGACGGGGGAGTATTAAGCTCTTTGACCGACAGTCAATGGACGGAGCTTATTACAGACGGCTCCACATTAAACAGGAACTGGAAAAAGCGCCTTGATGATATTGCCGTTTATCTGCAATATCTTAAAGACAACGGCGTTGAAGTTTTATTCCGCCCGTTGCACGAAATGAACCAGGGCTCTTTCTGGTGGGGAGGTCGGCCCGGCCCTAACGGGACAAGAAAGCTATACCAGATTACTCACGATTATCTTACAAACGTTAAGGAGCTGAATAATTTAATATGGGTTTGGGATGTTCAGGATATGAGCTGGAATTTTCAGGATTATAATCCGGGCGATAAGTACTGGGACATTATGGCTTTTGATGTTTACGCGGACGGATATAATAAAAAGTGGTACGATTACGTTCTGACAATTGCCGGCAACAAACCAATAGCAATTGGCGAGTGCGAAAAACTGCCAACCGCCGCGTTGCTGGCTCAGCAGCCCCGCTGGGTCTTTTTTATGGCGTGGGCCGAGCTTGTTTTCAGCGGAAATACAACGCAGGATATTGTGAGCCTTTATTCTTCACCTAACGTTGTTAACCGAGATAATCTTCCCGATCTTAAAATGCAGTGCGCTTACAGCTCCATTAGTCACTTGCCGGGTAAAATTGAAGCGGAGAGTTTTGATAAATGCGGCGAAGGCGTTTCATATCACGATATGGACGCGGCCAATACCGGAGGCGCGTACAGAACCGGCGAAGGTATTGATATAGAATCGTGTTCCGAAGGCGGATATGATATTACGAATATTAAAAAGGGGGAGTGGCAGGCTTATACCGTACAGATTGATAGCGCCGGTTCCTATTATTTTGATGTTAGAATTGCGGCCGCGGATAGTGGCAAAACACTCCATATAGAAATGGACGGAAGCGATATAACGGGACAGGTGAAAATACCAAATACCGGAGGCTTGCAAAACTGGCAGACGGTTACAGTTACTTCATCGCTTTTGACAAAAGGGAAAAAATCCATGATCATTTATATGGATGGAGACGGCTTTAACCTTGATTACTTAAATATCCGGATTGCAAATTTACAGCCCAAGGTTAATATTGTTTCTCCTGCCTCAGGCAAAGTATTTGTTGCGCCGGCGGATGTCCCTTTATCGGTATCGGCCCAAGACACAGACGGCTCAATTAAAAAAATTGAATATTATCAGGGAGTAGAGGAAATTGGCGAAAGCTGGGCGGCTCCGTTTGCCTTAACATGGAGCGGGGTAAGCGCCGGGAGTTATTACATTACCGCGGCGGCGGTGGATAACGGAGGGCTTAAGGTCTATTCCGACCCGGTTGATATAACGGTAGTTAATCCTCAGGCTCCTTTTCTCTCAAAACCATACGATATACCCGGTAAAATAGAAGTTGAGAATTATGACCTTGGCGGCGAAGGATATGCCTATCACGATTTGACCAAGGGGAATAAGTTTTCCGTCTATCGTACGGATGATGTTGATATTGAAACATGTACGGATACAGGGGGCGGATATTCTCTTGGAGATTTCCAGGCCGGCGAGTGGGTTGAGTATACTGTTAATGTTACCAAAACCGCTTCGTACGATATTGAGTTCAGGGTGGCGACTTCAATGACGGGAACTGGTATATCTCTTGATGTTGACGGCTTGCCTTTGACAGGAAATATTCAAGTCCCTAATACCGGCGCGTGGCAAAACTGGCAGAGTATAAAAAAAACTAACCTGCAACTGACGGCAGGACAAAGAGCGCTTAGACTCAACTGCCTTGCCGAGTTTCCAAATATCAATTACATCGCTTTTACATCTGCGGTTACAGCTGTTGGAAACGACAAAGGGTTAACGCCTGATACATTTATGCTTGAACAGAATTACCCCAATCCGTTTAACCCCGTTACAAAAATAAAATACGCCTTGCCGGCTGAGTGTGATGTTAGTATTAAAATATACGACGCGCTGGGAAGGGAAATAAAAACGCTTGTAAACCAGACGAAACGCGCCGGATATTATGAAGCGGAATTTGACGCAAGCACGCTGCCGAGCGGTATATATCTGTATAAAATACAGGCCGGTTTATATACCTGTTCAAGAAAAATGATGCTTGTAAAATAATGCTAAATTAAAGCCGGAAAATATTTTCCCCGGGGCGCAAAAACACCCCGGGGTGTTTTTTATGCTTTAAGATTTTTTACTTTTTCAAGCGCCTCTTCCAGGTCGGCAATTATATCGTTTGGGTCTTCAATGCCAACTGAAAACCGCACAAGCCCTTCTGTAATGCCGCCCGCGAGACGCGCTTCTGGACCCATGGAAAGATGCGTCATGCTTGCCGGATGTTCTATAAGGGACTCGACGCCGCCAAGGCTTACGGCAAGCTGGCATAGCTTAACGGAATTCATTAATGTTTCTCCGGCATCAAAGCCGCCTTTCAATTCAAATGTTATCATTCCGCCGGAACCCTTAAACTGCCTTTGCCCAAGCTCATACTGCGGATGGCTTTTAAGTCCGGGATACATAACCCATTTTATCTCCGAATGTTTTTCGAGATATTCTGCTATTTTTTGCGCGTTTTCGCAATGCCTTTTCATCCGCAACGAAAGAGTTTTTATTCCGCGATGAACCAGAAACGAATTAAACGGATCAATTACACCGCCAAGCTGGTTAAGAGTCTTACGGAATTTTTTGTATGTCTCTTCATCCTTAACCACAATTATACCCGCAACCACATCCGCGTGTCCATTAAGAAATTTTGTCATGCTGTGTACAACTATATCCGCTCCAAAACTTATGGGGTTTTGCAGAGCGGGACTCATAAATGTATTATCCACAACAAAACAGGCGTTGATTGATTTTGCTATTTTATTCATCTCGGATAAATCCGTTATTGAAAGCGTAGGATTTCCGGGGGTTTCAACATAAAGCATTTTTGTGTTTGGCTTAATACTCTTTTTTACCGCCTCAATATCCGAAGTATCAACAAATGTTGTCTCAATTCCGAATTTATTCATGATTGTGGAAAGGAGAGTGGAAGTGGGGCCGTAAACAGTCTGCGAACTTACAACGTGGTCTCCGGCAGAAAGCGTTCCGGCAAATACGGTATGAATAGCCGCCATGCCGCTTGCGCATCCCAGCGCCTTGTAACCTCCCTCCAGTTCGGCAACGCAGTCTTCAAGCGCCTCAACGGTGGGGTTGCCCATACGTGAATAAATAAAACCTTTATCTTCGCCGGCAAAACAAGCCGCGCCATGCTTCGCGGATTTGAACCGGAATGTGGAAGTCTGAAATATAGGCGGCGTAACCGGTCCCAAATCATATTCCTTAATTCCCGCGTGAACACAAGCTGTCTCAAAACTCTTTCTTTTCTCAAGCATTTGGATACCCTCTTTACTGTTGGAAAAAATAATTACTCTAATTTAAGCGAATTTATTTAATATTTTAATTTTTTTTGCGATAATAAAATTGAGCATACTAATAAATATGTTAAAGCTTTTTTGGAAATTAACCGCGCAGTTTGCAAATAAGCGAGGAGTGAATGGATCCGGTAGGAACAAATACTAATTCGTCCCTGTTGGCAGGCTATCTGGCCAGCTATAAAAAGCAGGCAGGCAGCAGCTCTACAAGTGATGTTACGACAAATGACAATTTAACAGATTCGACTGGCAGCGATGTATCCGATTCCGCAAGTATTTCGAATACGGCCAAAGTGTTTAACAAAGTGGATGATCTGTTTAATCTTGGGAAAGACGGAAGAATAGACATTGCTGAAATTGACAAGATGAAACCTCAGGAAAAAGAAGAATTCCTGAAAATGGTTGCCGCGAGAATAAAAAGCGGAGATATGGGATACGAAGTGCTTGAAGTAAACGGAAAGCCGGAAAAACATTATATAGATATGGAAATTGGCGATGAAAGAATAAAAGGCGCCAAACTTTACAGAAAAGATTATCCTGATGATAATAGAGAGACCTCTAAAGAGTAACGTTTACAAGGGAACCTGTTTGGAAATCCTGCGCATTAAACAAATTGTAAAGTTTATCGCGTAGCTGAGTATTTGAACGGTATGTCTTTAAATCTTCAATATGCTCGGAAGGAATTGTGAGAATATAACCGCCGTTTTGGGAAGCGGACTGGTTTGCAGCGGAAGCCGAATTGTTTTCTTTTGTGGCAGCCGCGTTCTTTTTTTCGTTAAGGCTCGTTAACAGCTCATCGGCAGAGAGAGCTTTTTTAGATTCGAGAATGCTTTTAAAGGTGGTCTGACTCTTATTAACAGGAGCTGAATTGCTGAGTTGGGGCTGCAAATTTGTTAAAGTTTTCTGGTCGTCAACGCTAAATGTGTTTCGGGTTTCGGAACTCAGTTCAAGGATATCGGTTACGCTTTTTTTGTTCGCAGCAGAATTTACGCCGGATTGAGAGCTATCGGCTTTTTGTTTCTGAATGTCCGAGCTATTATTATATGTATAATAATTAACCGGCCGGACGGAGCTCATTAATACTATGTTACTTATGGGATCAATTGACATAAATTGGTCTTATAAATAATATTTTAAACTTTTCCAAAAAAACCGCGTTTGCACCGGTAATCTTAAGGATAATTTTTTTTAATAACAAGAAAAATATTCTGCCCGAGATGGCCGCTTTACCGCCTGTGTATTAGAAAAATTAAATTTATAGTTCAAAGGATTAGGTCGATTTCTGACCAGTCCTGCTATAAGGGGCTTTTGAAAAATTTACCAATGCCAAAAAACGCAGTGATAGAGTGAAAACTTTGTACTATCTCCCATTTCTAAAAACAAAAAAAATCCAACGTAGAAGCGGGGCGTTGACCCGCTTCACAACAGGTGTGTTTGGGGTAGTGTGTACCGGAGCGGTCCGGCGGTGCCGGAGATCGTTGTTTCCCTCTGATTTTTTTACAGATTTCCATTATACAGCTACCCAGCACACGTAGAAGCGGGGCGCTGACCCGCTTCACAACAGGTGTGTTTGGGGTAGTTGTGTACCGGAGCGGTCCGGCGCTGGCGGAGATTGCTGTTCCCCTCTGATTTTTTTTACAGATTTCTATTATACAGCTACCCAGCCCACGTAGAAGCGGGGCGTTGACCCGCTTCACAACAAATGTGTTTGAGGTGCGCGCGCGGAGTGGTTCGGCGCTGCCGGAGAGTGCGGTAAAATTAACTTAATTCCTTTTTTTTAAGCTCCATAGGAGCGGCATTTTTGTAGAATATATGTAAAAGGCAAA